>MDTB01022007.1_pt1 | contig 19333 bp, 14 predicted proteins | sample 811161 | NCBI WGS metagenome assembly MDTB01 (sample SAMN05326650, study PRJNA326480) | marine metagenome | isolation source: seawater | place: Mediterranean Sea | collected 2009 | reverse complement strand
CCTTTAGAGGCACAATAAGCTACTGCACCTTTCATTGCCCGTAAACCTACTGTAGAAGATATATTGAGTATTGAGCCTCCGGTTCCCATTTGTGATAGAAATGTATTACTCATAAGAAAAGGCCCTTTCAGATTAACATTTATTTGAAGATCCCACTCTTCTTCTGTTGCATCTGATATTTTTCCTGGACGGATTAAACCTGCGTTATTTACCAGAATATCAAGGTTATCATACTTACTGGAAAACCAAGACATCATGGCTTTAACACCTTTAGAATCACTTACGTCCAATTGATAAAAGTCACAACCAATTTTTGATGAAGCCTCTGATAATTCAGATTCATTTCTACTACAAATTATGACTTTAGCACCTTCCTTTGTAAAACGTTCAGCTATACTATAGCCAATACCTTTGGAACCACCTGTTACTATTGCGACTTTACCATCAAGTAAACCAGACATTGGATAGCCACCGATGGCTGGCTAAAGTAGTTTATCTTCTCCTGAAAGCGATTATTGTTACTGCACAAATTGCTGTAAGTAATGAAATTGAAGGCAAAAATCCCTCATCATCATCGCTTGATCCTTCTGGCTCATCGAAAGTAGCCAAACAAGATTCTTCCACAAGATTTTCATTCTCATCTGTAATTTCATCAGGACAATAATTCAATTTTTCTGGCTCAAACTCACAAGACCCGTTATCAATTTCAGCTTCTGGATTGGAATTTATAGCTGTTAAATTTGTACAACCCAATACTGGTTCACTAACAATCTTAGCAGATAATATTGTGACATTATGAACTGGAGAGCTACCTGAACCTCCGACTTCTACCTGACTCATTGCATCAATCACGGAAATACCTGCAACTGATTGCCCATTTATCGTTCCAGACACAACTTGACCAAATACCGTATGTATTCCATCAAGCCAGTATGCATTTACTCCGGCATCGACGATAAAGAATTGACTTCCGCCTGTATTAGGCATTCCAGTCTTAGCCATAGATAAGGCACCTGGTTTATGAATGAAATCTGAATTAGCTTCATCAGGTAATGTGTAAAATTCGCTGCTAGGGCATTCTTCTTCGGATACTGAATATCCATTACAATATCCATGCCAACTGTAAGCATACCCTCCTGTTCCATCACCATTTTGAAAATCACCCCCTTGAATCATGAAATCATCAATTATTCTATGGAAATTGACGCCATCATAATTACCTGCTGATACATGATCTCGGAAATTTATTGAATGTGCAGGAACTTCTCCATCATATAAATCAATCTGAAGTGTTCCACATTGTTTAACATCAGAACTATCATGCCAAGATAAGTAGAAAATAACTGAAGTATCATTTGAATATTCTGTGATATCAAAAACACAATCTGAAAATTCAGGATACTCGCATGAACCGTCATCTATGTCTGCCTCTGAGTTATAATTTGTTGCATTTACATCCACGCAACCTTCTACTGGATTTGGTTCTGGATATTCACAAGAACCATCATCTATGTCTGCCTCGGAATCGTAATTTGTTGCATTTACATCCATACAACCTTCTACGGGATCTGGTTCTGGATATTCACAAGAACCGTCATCTATTTCAGCAGTTGAATTGTAATTTGTTGCGTTGCTATCAGTACAACCTTCAACATAATATTCACAAGAACCATCTTCTATCTCTGCGTCTGGATTCCAATTCTTAGCATCCTTATCTGTACAACCTTCAACATAATATTCACAAGAACCGTCATCCATTTCTGCTTCTGAATCATAATTCTTGGCATCTGGATCGGTACAACCTTCTATGAGTTGATATTCACAAGAGTTGTCAGAAAACAACGCATTTGGATTGTAATTTATAGCATCTATGTCAATGCATCCTTCAAAGGGGAATTCAGGACCCATAAAATCCCAAGTTAACCCTGCAACCCAATTGTCTTCATATCCATAAGCGCCTACGCTCTTATTAGCAAGGGCTGAATTGTTCTTAGGCCTAAAATCATAATTATCAGGATCAATTAATTGAGATTCAACACTTCCGTCTTCATCTGAGTATCCATTGTAATTATTAGACTGATTATAATTGCCTGGAACTGGATAATCATCGTATGAACCTGAACGATGTGCTGCAATTCTATCTGCTGCGTTAAATTCTGTTAAAGAATTCTCATTACCAAATCCATTTTCATAAAGAACTATTATATTATTTTTATCGTAATCTTCTCCAAAAACCGTATTATTATGTGTTGAATGATAATCACCTTTTACCATCAAACCTGCTGCCACATTCCACAATACATTGTGATGAACTGTTGCATTTCTGCCTTCGTTTGTCCCCCCTGCAGGACCATCCATCCTAATTCCATATTTTTTGGTATCATGAATCCAATTATAAGCAATATTAGCATCTTCTTGTTCAGCCATCATCATCTGAACAACAGCACCGTCACTCTGCAAGAAACCTGTATTCCATATTTCATTATGCATTACTGTTGGTGCATCACCTATAGAAATCGTGGCTGATGCTCCAGTCAAATGAATTACATTGTTTGAGAAAGTAGCATCTCTGCCATTTTCCATAATAGTAACCATCAGACCTGGCGTATCACTAGCCGACCAATCAATATGATAAAAATAAGAATTTCTAATTGTATTGTTATGAGATTGCAAAGCGGCCCCATGAAACTCAATCGCAGTGCCATCCGTATACAAAAATGCTGAATTTTCTACAATACATCCTGATGATTTATCAAATCTAGTGACCCAGCGTTCATCGACATCTTCTCCAGCAATATTCAAAGATCGTTTGGAAGTGCTAGGATACAACAAATGACTACTGCTTACTGTACAATTATCACAATTTTCAAATCTAAAAGTAGTAGCAAAAAAATCTATATTCTCTAGCAAAATTCCATTTCCATCTTTTGATGAGAAACCATATGCTTGAGTTTTAGCTCGAATATTTGCTTCGCTAGGGTTAACTCCTTCTGGAGCCATGAAATAAAGTGTGTTATTTTCATTATCAAAGAACCATTCACCTGGCGAATCAATTAAATCTAACTTGCCTTCTAAGAAATAGTAATGATGCTTTGTCTTCCAGTTAGAAACTTCATCAAAACTAAATGAATTATTTTCACTATCGAAATTAGTTATATTTCGACTCCAAGTTTTGAAAGAACCAACGTTCAGAATAGCTATTGCTCCAGTAGGGTCGAAACCACTCTCATTCAAACCTTTAATATCAATCAACTCTCCATTTTCATAAGGATAAATCCAATTTCCATCCTCATCTTTGTATTTATCGCGGTCAATCGAACCTTCAGCCCAAGATTGTGATTTATTAAATACAGAACCATCTGTAAAATTGGTATTTGGCCAGCGTGCTGGAACCATTTCTTCAAAGTCTAAAAACAATTGCCATGCATCATCACTCACATTTGTTTTGTATATGCCATCCTGATAATCTTTCCATTCGCCTCCCAAATCTTCCTCTATGTCACGAGACCCATCAATCAAAACTTTTTCACCCTCTGCCGCCATGAAAGTTACATCATCAACCCCATCAATAGCAACTGATTCTCGATAGATACCATGACTAATAATTACAGTATCTCCATCTACAACAGACTCTGCCGCCATACCTATTGTTGCGAATGGGCAATCTTCGGTGCCTGAATTACTATCATTGCCTTGAATACCGTCTACAAAGTACGGATCACCATCTTCTCTAGTTTCATTATCGCAACCTTCATCAACTTCTGAACCAAAATAAACTAAATCTAAAGAAATATCTTCTGTTGGATTTGTTTGGACTAATGGAGCAAACAAGAGCATTATGGCAATTGCTATATTCAGAAATTTCCGCATATAATGTTCTAATAAATCAGACTATTAGTGCTTTCTTCTGAAAGCTATAATGGCTAAAACACTAACAATTGGCATCAAAATATTAGAAAATTCAGGAATTGCAGTACCGCTGTTTTCATACCATGCTATTTCATCTCCAGCATATGCTGCCGAAACTATGTCAAGCTTTCCATCGCCATCTATGTCTGCTACAAATACACTAGATGGTCTGTTTACAGAAGAGGCAATATTAGTAGTAGTCCAACCATCATCTGGAGTGCCATCATTTACATACCATTTTATTTTACCATTAGTTGAAGTACCTGTTTCAGCTGATGAAATTATATCTATATCTCCATCATAATCAATGTCAACTGGAAATACTGAAGTAGGTTTAGTCGGTGTACCTACCTCATAAGTTGTCCAAACCGCACCATCAGGTGAGCCATCATTCAGATACCATGACACATGGTTCCCTACGTATCCTCCAGAAATTACGTCTAAATCACCGTCGTTATCCATATCTGCAATTGCAACCGTAACTGGGGCACCTACTCCTCCTTTAATTTTTGTTTGTGACCAAGTGCCATCGTCCGGAGTGCCGTCATTTTCATACCAATACACTTTATTTTCTTGATCTGCTTCAACGATATCCAAATCGCCATCCCCGTCAATATCTCCTACGTCTACATCATAAGAACTTTTACTGCTAGAACTTGAAACTACGTCATGAGAAGTCCATCCCCCATTATTAGGTGAACCATCATTTTCAATCCAAACTACATTGCTTGTCATAAAAAGTGCTGCGATAATATCCAAATCGCCATCATCATCTATATCTGCCGCATGAACTGCTTGGGCTCCATCTGCATCTGAACCGCTAAGAACTGTTACTGTCGACCAATCCCCATTCCCTGGTGTTCCATCGTTTATGTGATATAGAATTTTATCACCTGAGCCTTCTGCTGATATTATATCTAAGTCACCATCATCATCAATATCTGCTACAAAAGCATCTGCCATTCCATTACCTGTGTAATCTTTCACAGTATGCTTTGTCCAACCATCATCAGGAGAACCATCGTTTTCATACCATGCAACTTGATTATCGCCATACAATGCTGCCACGACGTCTAAATCTCCATCTCCGTCTATATCGGCTACATGAACCGATTCAGCACCATCTGCTGCTGAATTTATACTGTATGTAGTCCAAGTCGGGTTGAGAGAAAAAGTAGCTGTATTTTCCCACCAAGCTAATTCATCGCCAGTATTTGCAACACCCAAAACATCCAAGTCTCCATCACGATCGAGATCTACTACATCTATATTTCGCGCTTGAAGAAACGAAGTATCAATATCATGTTGTGTCCAATCATCGTTATTTGGAGTGCCATCGTTTTCAAACCAAGCTATATCTCCTGCAGTTGTTGCTGAAGATACAACATCAATATCTCCATCAAAATCAATATCAACTGCATGTACTCCCCAAGCTCCATTGAAATTTGAATCTATTTGATATGATGTCCAAGTCCCTTCTGGATTACCACTATTTTCCCACCAGAAAACATCATCAGCTGGATCACCACTTCCGCCATCTGAACCAATGACATCCATATCTCCATCATTATCCATATCTATGGCAAAAACTGAGTGAGGCTCACTGAGGTCTGTATCAATATTATGTTGGTCCCAATTAGCTCCGGATGGGCTACCATCATTCTCCCACCAAGCTACAAGACTGTTAGAATCCTCAACTGCTGCAATTACATCAATGTCGCCATCGCCATCAATATCTTCAGTGTATACTCCCATTGCACCATCAATGTTTGAATCAATAAGTACTGAAGTCCAACTATCATCATCTGGACTACCATCGTTAGGATACCATTTAATTTGCCCATTAGTCCCACCTTGGCCTTTTCCTACTGCCACTACATCCATATCTCCATCCTCATCAAAATCAGCGGAGTGAACGTGCCAGGCTTCCTTGAAATTGCTGTCTATTGTATGTCCATCCCAACCACCATTAGAAGGCGTGCCGTCATTTTCCCACCAAGCTATGTCATCCCGGGTCCCCGCAGCACTGGCTAGAACATCCATATCGCCATCATCATCGAGATCAACAATGTATATTGAATCTCCACCTCCAAATGTACCTGCAATCGTATGTTCTGTCCAACTAGGATCTGAAGAACCATCATTTTCCCACCATTGTACTGCTCCATCTGCTCTGACTGCAACAACATCAATATCGCCATCATTATCAAGGTCAGACGTCTGAACATCCCAAGCTGCATTGAATGAACTGTCAAGACTATGTTTTGTCCATGTAGGTGTTGTTCTAGAACCAGAGGTTCCTAAACTTACCCAAAAGCCATCTGAATAATCTTCTGATTCATCCCAAGAGATTAAATGATAATACACTCTAAAGGCATCCCCTAAGTTTGAAGCCTTCATTTCCAATTCATTCCCATATGAAGCTGCTGAAACATCTTCGTAAAATTCCCATGACCACTTTGTTAAATCATCAGAAGCTGAATAATTATAAATCTTAGATGAAACCACTAGTCCGTGCTTACCAATTACTTCTATAACTTTATTTGCATAAAAAGATTGATTAACTTTGAATCCTAGATCTGAATGATAAGTATCTAGGAAAATATAAACCGTATCCTCGCCTTTGAGAGGCATATCCGAAGATTTATCATCAAAAATAGGAGATACTACCTCCAAGTTATTTTGATTAGAGGAATACATACTTGGCTTTTTCTTAGCTTCAGTAACTGGAATTGTTACTCCAGATAATGCCTCTCCGTGTACACTTAGATAAAAGAAATAATCAAGTCCTTGATTAACACTGGCATACTCTCTTAAATCAACATTCGGATTATTAACGCTCTCTGGATTATCTTGAAATTCATTCCAGTCATTATCTTGATATTTATCAAGGGATATCCAATCGTCAAAATATCCATCAATTGCCATATCACCCGAATTACCACTAGTTCGTTGAAGAGAAAGCAATACATTTTCAATCAAAATATCTTCTGTGTTAAATCCGATTATTACTTCACCTAAATCAGATAAGCCTGAATTATCAGTAGTCTGCCAAATTATCTTCATAGGACTAGTCCTTTCAACCCCAATGTCAAACAGAGGAACTCTGCATTCAGTAAACGTTTCTTTTGAGGCAACCTCTATGTTTCCTACTAAAACAAAAGCATTCCAATCATTTTGATCTCTGCTAACATCAAAAGAGTATAGGCTGGAACTATGTATCGTCTTGTTATCATTAGCTGGAGACTTAGCTCCCGAAATCTCGATCACATAATCAGCCCCCATTCCGGGAATAAAATATCCTGTTTGTGTTGTATTGTCACTATCAATAAATATTCTCAATAAATCACCCTCTACTGATTGAAACAGAGGTTCCCTAGTTTCAGTCAACAAAGAAAGATAGACTAGATCAGTATGTGTAGCTACTGAATCTAAATCTATATTTGAATTTTCTATATTACCTATTTGTAATTGTTTTTTGGGAATATCTGCCCAATCTGCAGGATTACCATCAATGCTCATAGAATTTGTGGTAGTTTCATCCCATATGTAATAAACACAACCGCCTCCAACGAGCAAGGCTACTAGAATAACAATTAATGAATTATAAATTGGGCGCCTATCTTTTGAGTTTAATACTATTTTAGATTTGCCACCAAGGCCATCCCCATTCGTTATTCCATTGCCATTAGTCAAACCATTGCCATTAGTCAAACCATTACCATTAGTCAAACCATTACCATTAGTCAAACCATTACCATTAGTCAAACCATTACCATCGGTCAAACCATTACCATCGGTCAAACTCTTTTCTTTTTGAATTTCTTTATCTTCCATTTGTGCAAGCAAAGAAAATAAGCATGCTATTAAATGATATCTTATAGATAAACTTATTTGATACGCCTTCCTTTCGATAATTAGTGAAATACATTTTTCTATTTTTAGCACTTGCTTTTTTGGTCTTATCCGCTCAACCTAGTGAAGCTGTAGAAGTTTTACACACATATGATTCAATGAAAGAAGATACCCAAGAGCTAGCTAGTCAATACCCTGATATTGCAATATATTCAGAACATGGAATTAGTACTGGACTAGATTTAGAAATATTTTCAGTCGACGTTGCCTTGAATATTACTGAACTTACTGATGAAGAATTAAACTCCTTGCCAACTATGTATGTTGATGGAACGCATCATGGAAATGAGGGGATGTCTGCTGAAGCTTCTTTCCTGTTCTTACAGGATGTTCTTCAAAGATCTACTGCCGACCCTTCTTACTTAGAAGGTAAAAGATTGGTCGTTACTCCTTCAGTCAATCCTGACGGATATGTTTTAGACTGCCGAAGTAATTGGAATGGTGTCGATCTAAACCGAAATTATCCGTACATGTGGGGAATGTATGGAACAAGTGATACTCCCAATTTTTGCCCAGTATCTGGAACATACAAAGGATCTAGTGAAGGAAGTGAAATTGAAACTCAAATAAATATGGAATTCATGCGAAATATGAATTTGTATGTTTATTTTTCAGCACATACTGGCTCAAATGATATTGTTTTACCTTGGAAAATTACTGGTGAATTTGCAGTGCCAATTGCAGATTGGGAATTGTATGAATATTTTTTGAATGAATCAACAAATGTGTCAGGCCTTACATACAGAGATCCTGGAGGTGCTGGCGAATCCATCGCATGGGGATACGGTGCTAGAGCAGCACTAAGCCTCATAGTTGAAGTCGACGATATGCAGTGGTCACCTTTAGTATCTACAACTATCCGAGGCGCTTTGAGTAATGAATTATTGATGTATGATATGGCATGGGAAAACTTAGAACTTGTAGGTGGACATTTACAAATTATTGATGAAAGTTATAACTCAGTGACTGTACAAAATATTGGCTGGGGAGCTGCTTACAATGTAACTACTGGAAATGAAATTATTGAAAGAGTTGAACGGAATCAAGTTATTACTCTCTCCAAAAATTATAATTTTTTACAATATAATCGACTGATGCATGAAGGTGAGGAAGTTGATTTGACTTTAATTACCATGAATTTAACTTCAATGCCAAACCCAAATAGCGGAACCACGCCATCTATTGATTTTATTTCAATAACACTAAGTTTGGCAATTGTATCTACTTTAAGGAGGAAGAAATGACAATTCTAATTAATAACAAAGACAATATACAAATTATATCCCTCAACCGTCCTGGAAAATTAAATGCGATAACCTTGGAAATGGCAACTGAATTAAACGAGGCAATCCAAGATGCTGCAAATAATTCTGATGTCAAATGCTTAGTTATCACCGGCAATGGACGTGCTTTCTCATCAGGTGGTGATGTAGATGAAATGGGTGAATACCTACCTAAAGCAGGAGATCTTTTCTATAAGTTAACCGAACAGATACACCATTCATTTTCTACTTTATTGACAATGCCAAAACCGGTTATAAATTCATTGAACGGAGTAATTGCTGGCGGTGCATTGGGTATTGCCCTTGCAGGAGATTATAGAATTGCAAATAAATCAACAAAATTACTAAGTGCGCATTTCAAACGAGGCTTTGTTCCTGCCGGAGGTGCAACATATATTCTGCCAAGATTAATCGGATTGGCAAGAACCCAAACACTGTTCTTTGGTGGAAAAACTCTTAATTCAAGTGAAATGTTGGAATGGGGATTAGTACACGAAATAGTTGAAGATGAGGAATTAGAGAAAAGAACATTACTGATGGCTAAAGAATTGGCAGCAGGACCTACAAATGCGATTGCTGAAACAAAACAATTATTGATTGATTCAGATACACTATCCCTGACAGAGGAATTGGCTAGAGAACGTGAAAAAAATAGAGATAGTGGAAATAGTGGAGACGCTGTCGAAGGAATCAAAGCTTTTATTGAAAAGAGGGAACCTAAGTTCGAATAATGGCGGGCTCGGGGGGATTTGAACCCCCGGATCTGGGTTCGAAGCCCAGCAGGTTTCCAAGCTACCTCACGAGCCCAAATTCCTTTTATTTGTCGTCGATAACAGGGTAGCATCTATCGTCGACACTGTTCCGTCATAGAAACATGATACCTTAAGGGTGTGGTGAACTAATATTACAGGTTCTTTAAAAATCCACAATCTATAATTGTAATGTCAATCAAATCAGAAAGATGGGTTTTGGTAAATTAACGAAGACTCTTCTGAAATTGCAATTCCTAGCAATTTCCACTCATCTATGATTTTCTCTGCCGGTATTATTTCGCCTCTATTATTTTGGAGATTCGATCAACTGGATTTTCTATTTCGAACTTTCTTTTAAAACTCTGATTAATGAATCTACGTTAGGCAATTCAATTATTGCCAAAATTTTATCCTTATCTAAATTTAATTTGATATTCTCTGCCATGGCTTGAACTCTATCTTCTTCAAGCTTTGCAAAACCTTGAATTTCGCGAATTGAAGATTCCATGTTATTTACTATTTCTTCTGGTGTCTCTCCTTTGATGCCGTTTTTTACCATGTATTTTTCCAGACGTCCTCTCTTGTACAATTGCCATGTCGAAACATTAGAAGTATAAGATTTAGTAAATGATTCTTCATCCATATCAATTCCGATAACATTTATTCCTTTGAGATCTGATACTTCTATTGCCTTGCTAAATGAAGGTGGTGGTAATTTGATTCCATCATCGCCAACTACTTTACGCAAACTAAGGCCATAAATCTCATCCCATCCAGACATGTCATACGGCTGGCCATCCCATTTCCTTGTTCCATCAATTTCATCAGGTCCTAAACTCAAAACCACTAAATCAGGCTCAAATGATTCTATTTCAGATTCAACAGTTTTGGATTCAGATACTAAACCTTTAATCGTTGATAATATACGAATTTGCGTATCACCAAATACAATTTCTTGGGAATCCATTACTAATTGTAAGCAGACAGGGCCCTAAAAACTCAGAGGTTTGCATCTATGATGTCCAAAACAAGATTTACAAAGGATTATGGAACAAGTTTTACAATTATTATTAGATAAATCGCCGCATTGCTTACAATTGCCTGCGATCAATCACTACCTTCCCACCGTGAGAATATAGCTGAATCATAACCAAGTAAATCTAATACTCTTCCAACTATGAAATTAATATTGTCATCTAATGTTTTAGGCTTGTTATAGAAAGCTGGAGATGCTGGAGCAATAAGCGCACCTGCTTTAGACAGTTTTAACATATTTTCTATGTAAATCATATTCAAAGGAGTCTCTCTTGGAACAAGGATTAGTGGCCTATTTTCTTTTAGCATTACCAAACCAGCTCTAGTAACTAAATTGTCTGAAATACCTGCTGCCAATTTACCAAGTGTAGTGCCTGAACATGGAACTATTGCCATAGCTTTGGCTTTGAAAGAACCTGAAGATATGCTTGCCGCAAGATTGGCGTTATCATGCACAACATCTGCAAGACTAATAACCTCTTTCCAACTACGCCCATCTCCTTCATGCTTATTGACTAAACTTGCTGAAGGACTACAAGTAAGATGAATCTCTACATCGAACTCTTTTAATACTTCCAAAAGGCGAATTCCATAAGGTATTCCGGAAGCTCCCGTAATACCTACAACTACACGATCCATAACATTCCTTATTTTGGGGATTCTTATAACCTTTGTTTGATGCCTAACCATTAATTTCAACAGTTAAACGTATAAGTGCGCATATTTCGGAGACATCATGGATGGTCAGGTTACTGCACCAGGGAAAATAATTCTTTTTGGCGAACATGCCGTTGTTTACGGTAAACCGGCAATAGCAATTCCTGTATCTGGAATGCGAGCCTCTGCATGGAGTGAAAGCAGCAAAGAAGGGTTGACCATTAATGCATTGGACATTGGCCAAAAATTCAAACTAAAAGATTCCAACAACCAATTTAGTGTATTGGCCCAATCTGTCCTAGCTAAAACTAATCTAAATGAACCAAATTTAACTATTAACTTATCTTCAAAACTTCCTCAAGGGTCAGGGATGGGGAGTAGTGCTGCCACATCGACTGCGGTTTGTCGTGCATTATCTAAACATTTAGGAGTTGATTTAGAGGCAAATGAAATTTCTGAGTTAGTTTTTGATGCTGAAAAAGTGGTTCATGGAACTCCAAGCGGAATAGATAACACCGTAGTTGCCTACGAAATGCCAGTTTACTTTATCAAAGGTAAAAAGCCTAAAACTTTTGAACCGGGGAGAAAATTTTTCCTAATAATTGGAGATACGGGTATTGAAGCTTCTACAAAAAAAACAGTTAGCAATGTTAGGAAGAACTGGGAAAAAGAACCGGGACTGATGGATGGCTACTTTGATGAAATTGAAAGAATAACTAGAAATGGAAAAAAAGCTATCGAACAAGGTGATGCCAAAATGGTAGGTGAGATGATGGATGAGAATCATGATCTACTAAATTCTATAGGTGTAGGCCATAAAGAATTAGATAAATTAATTGACATAGCAAAAGACGCTGGCGCTCTTGGCGCTAAACTCACAGGTGGTGGAGGCGGAGGAAATATGGTAGCTTTAGCTGAAAAGAAAAGCGAACAGAAAAAAATATTTGAAGCAATAACGGAAGCCGGATATAGGGCTTACCAGACTTCATTTGGTGAGGAATGATGAATCTAAAAGAATTTGTTGATTTACTCGAAGCAAACGGAAAACTCAAACGAGTTACAAAAGAAGTTGATCCTGTTTACGAAGTTGCAGCCCTTATGGAGGATGCTGGAGATACGCCTCTCTATCTTGAAAATGTAAAAGGAAGTGTCCTACCCTGTATCACAAACATATGCTCTAGTAGGGAATTAGTTGCCTTAGCTCTTGAGTGTGGGCCAAATGAAATAATTACAAAAATATCTAATGCAATAAATAATCTAAGCGAACCTGAAATAGTTAAGTCTGGTGATTACAAGGAAATCGAAGCAACACTCGACAATCTGCCCATATTAACCCATCAAAAAACAGACGGAGGGCCGTACATTGCATCAGCAATGGCTGTAGCAAACGATGAAAAATATGGAAGAAATATTTCTTTCCACAGAGCTATGAAAATTGATAGCAAGCATATGGTCATGAGAATTCTAGATAGACATCTCAAAGAATATATGGACAGAGGATTGAAAGAATTTGCTTATTGTAATGGCGTTTCAGTACCAGTACTCCTTGGCTCTGCCACCTCTTTTGAAATTGAACATGATGAAATGGCTGTGGCCAATGCTTTAGCAACTTCTCCCGTAATTGAAGTAGGAGGACATATGGTCCCTCAATCTGAAGTAGTCATGATTTGTGAATTTACAGGAGAAGTCCATGATGAGGGCTCTTTCCTAGATTTAACTGAGACTCCAGACATAGTAAGGAAAGGACCTGTAATAAAAATCAAAAAAATATTTGTGAGAGATGATTCTATTTTCCACGCACTATTACCAAGCGGACCTGAACACAAAGTACTGATGGGGATGCCTCGCGAACCTACCATTTTTAATGAGGTGAATAAAGTCGTAGACTGTCATGATGTTTTCATGACCCATGGAGGAGGATCATGGCTTCATGGAATTGTAGCGATAAAGAAAAAGAAGGAAGATGATGGACTAAAAGCCATTGATGCTGCATTTGCAGGGCATGCTTCAATGAAACATGTCTGGATTGTAGATTCTGATATAGATATTACAAATCCTCAATCTGTTGAATGGGCCATGGCAACTAGATTTCAAGGAGACAAGGGATTGGTCGTCAAAACGGGAGTTAAAGGTTCTTCCCTAGATCCTAGTTCAAACCCTGAAACTAGAGAAACTGTGAAGGTAGGATTTGATTGCACTATACCTCTAAATCGTGATAAGGAAGACTTCATCAAACCTGAACCTGCATTGAAAGTCAAACTGGAAGATTATCTAGATTAATGATTTTAAATTCTAAACAGAAGAATATGTTAGAAGGTGGTCAAGGACCTACTAAACAAAAAGCAATCCGATTATTAGTAGATCTTGGAAAAGCTGCAAATGCGGAGAGGTTGATACCTGTAGTTTCAGCCCATGTCTCGGGAGTTTCACCCTTAACGGGAGGTGAAGGATTGATTAAATTTTTAGAAGACTTAGGTCATGGAGAATCAATTACAACTGCTGTAGAAACTACATTGAATTCAGCAGGATGTGATAGGTCAAAATTCAAAGAAATGGACATCCCAGTGAAAGATTATGTTGAAAAACAACAAATCATCCTAAATGCCTATGAAAAACTAGGGATAGATTTGTCTCTATCATGTACTCCATATGATAATTTGAAAGTTAAAGGGAATGCTTCATGGGCTGAATCAAATGCAGTTTGTTTCGCAAATACTTACACTGAATTGCGAACAAATCGTGAGTCTGGACTTTCTGCAGTTGCAACTGCAATATGTGGTTTTACGCCTGAATATGGCCTTTTATTAGATGAAAACCGTATTGCCAATATAAAAATAAATGTCGAATGTAATTTGTCTGAACCGGTTGATTACTCAATTCTAGGAGATTGGATTGGAAAGCAAATTAAGCCAAGTTGGAAACTAGAATATGGACCGATACCACATATTTTTGGGGTTGAAAAATTAGATTTTGAGTCAAAAAAAGCCTTGACAGCAGCTGCTGCAAACTATGGAAGTCCTATGTTATTTGTAGATAAATTTACTAAAGAACCTGAAATAACCAAATATCAAGCTGAAATCAGTTTTAAACAATCAGATTTAGAAGAGCGATATGGTGAATTAGCTCCAAGAAAAAAAGTAGACTTAGTTACAATTGGATGTCCACAAGCTTCATTTGAAGAAATAGAGCGTACTGCTTACTATTTGGAAGAAAAGAAAATTAATGATAACCGATTATGGGTTTTTACATCTTCACTAAATTTTGAAAAGGCACAAAAAGAAGGGCTAGTAGGTAAAATTGAAGCTGCCGGAGGGCTTGTTTTAAGAGAAACCTGTCCTGAAGTAGTACATTACAATCACGATAAAGTAAAACACATCTTAACAAATTCAATGAAAGCTGAACACTACCTTAAATCTGGTTTAAATTCAATTGATACCTCTGTTGCAAACTTAGAAACTTGCATAATGCACGCTGCAAATTCTAAACTATTGGAGAAAGTAGAAAACAAAAAAGTTTTAGACCAAAAAATGGCATATGAAACCTCAAAAACTTACCAAACTGGTGACTTGGAAATAAATGGTGAAGGGTTAGAATCACAGGACTCATGGGAACTTGAAGGTGAAGCATTAGTGACTGATGTACCAATTACCTTTTTAGGATTTGTAAATCGAGTTACAGGCGAAATTGAAGAAGAAGGTCATCCCATAAATGGAGAATCAATGAAGGATAAAATACTCATATTTCCAAAAGGCAGCGGTTCTACGGTTGCGCCTTATGTCCTACTCGGTCTATTTTACAATGGAAATGGACCAAAAGCCATCATAAACACAGATTTAGACCAACAAACAATTCCTGCATGCAGCATACTGGGAGTACCTTATGCTCATTCTTTTGAAAAGAATCCTTGTCAAACTGTTAATAGCGGAGATCGGATTAAACTAAAATTAAACTCAGGCCGTGTTAATCTAGAATGCCTAAAGAGAGTGTAAATGTTATTACGTCCTATTTGGAGCTTATCTGAAATATTGATATATGTTAGCATCCTCATTTTAATTGGATATTTATTTATGATAAATATCATTTATTTTTTGTCCCCAAATAAAAAATGGGAGTCATTCCCAGAAAGATGTAAAATCAAGACCAAGTGCACTAGGGTAGCTGACACCAATAATCGAGGTTACGGCCTTAAACCAATAGAGATAACAGATAGCATCCATAATGTACAGAAAAAAATTATAGCTATTATAAACTCAAAACCGCGAATGAAAATAATTAATCAAAAAGAAGGGTTTATTCATGCAACGGACGTTACACCTTTCTTTCGATTTTACGATGACATAGCAATCAAAATATTTAGAGAAAATGATAAAACTAAAATCTGGATGCAAAGTCAATCAAGATTAGGACTTCACGATTTAGGAGTTAACGAAAAGAGGATAAAGAAACTTCACAAAGAGATGTTGTTAATGTAATCTTATTTTTCTCGCCATGCAGCTATACGTTTCTTTAATCTTGTACTAATTTTTTTCTCTTCCCAATACTCTTCACATTCAGTAGATAAATCAACTATCCTAGACATGACCTTATCTGTAAATTCTCTAAGATTATCATGATTTTGTTCCTTGTGATCAAAATACATAGGATCTCCAAATTTATAATAAAATTTTCTCCATGGCCTAGGCGCTCTCTTAGAAACTGGCCAAACTCCGTCTGTTTGTCTTATAGCAACTGGAACTACTGCAGCTCCAGTAAGTGCTGCAAGCCTGGCTACACCCGTTTTCCCTTTACCCATTTTACCATCCCTAGAACGTGTACCTTCTGGAAAAATACCTATCGCACCCCCTTCCTCTAGTATCTCTATAGCTCCTTTTAAGGCGTCTTTACCACCAGCATCTCTATCGACCGGGATTACTCCAACTTGCTTGAATACTAGACGTCTTAAGGCTCCATCAAAGTGCTCTTTTTTTGACATGTAAGAAACTGGTCGTTTTGTTGCAGTCATTATGAATGCTGGATCAATATGTGAAAGATGATTTGCCGCAATAATTAATGGTCCGTCAACAGGTATCTTGTCTCTACCAAGGTAACGAGGCCGAAACATTATTCTCAAAAAAGTTCCCAACGTCAAATTAGTTGTTCTATAAGATAAGGGAGCTTTAGTAGTCATTAAAAATTTACAGGTGAAAGCGGTTTATATTCTTGTTCTTATTAATTATCTAAAATTAAATCAACGATTGTTCTTCAAGAACTACTGTCTGAACTTCAGGCAATCCATTGAGTGCCTCTTCAACTTCTGTTGCAAAACCATCTCTGTCAATTCCTAAAATTGCAACCATTATGGCTTTAAGTCCAAAAGCAAAAGGTTTGACTTCGTGAGCCCCAAAACTACCATCTTCAGGAATAACTTCTGATATTTTAGAGACTATCTTTTCTATATCTGAATCTGGAGATTCGGGCATAATTCGATATTTTAAGGCTACTTCACCCATAATCACCTTCCTGCAAAGGGCCTTTATTTAGTATTGGTCAGAAAGTTGGTTTGAAGCAGTTCTTATATTAGCAAACATTAAGTGGGACTACTATGGAAGAGCCAGAACTTCGAGTAGGAGGATGGGAAAAGGAAGGTGGTAGGCGATGGTTGAAGAGAATTTTTAGCTTAATTATGATAGTTACTCTGGCTTTCTTACTAGTTGGTCCTTCTGTTATAAATTATAATCCTGCATATGTGCCATCTGATTCACTTTACCTAGAAAATGGGATGTGGAATGGTCCTTTCGATATAAACTATTCAAAAGAATTTGCAGGCCATCTAAAAATTTCAAGTGTAACATACGAAAGTTCTGATGGATTCTCTGGTAAATTGAAAATCATTTCGATTAGCTCATTGACTAATTTAGAAGATGTTGACTTTCAAAGTCGTATTGTTGACAAAGTAAAAGAAGAAGCAAAAACTGAGAAATTAGAAATTCAAGGCAATGGAAAAATACTAAATGATGAAGATGCCGAACTACCTGCAGGATTTGAGATATATCAATGGGAATCAAATGTAATACAAGAAGATGGATTTTTTGGAGGCTCCCTAGAAACTGTAATCATCAAAGCCATTGTATGGAATGAAAAAGATCAAAATATACTTGCAGACAATGATTTATTGAAGCAATACCAAACTGTACTTTGCATTATATTCGCAACTGACGGAACAACTATAAGTCAAGCTACTGAATTGATAGAGGATGTAATATAGAATGTTTTGTCCAAAATGTAAAGCAATACTTGTTTTGAATAGAGCAACCGGCCTGAAAGAATGTAAAAGGCCTAATTGCGGCCATTCAGAAGAAAAAGGTAAAGAAGTCATAACGAAAAGAAAGCAAGAAGTTAAGGAAATTGTGGTAACTGAGGGAATTGAAGGTACCTTACCAAAGACAAAAATTATTTGCGGGAAATGTAATCATAATGAAGCTACTTTTTATCTTAGACAAACTAGAGCTGCTGATGAACCAACAACTCGCTTTTATCAATGTACTAAATGTAAGCATCGATGGAGAGAATACTAAACTAATCTGCCGTTTGAAGCTAATAAATTCTTTTTCAAATACGAAAGAATTTCTTCTTTAACTTCTGTCGATTTGTCTATATCTGATGAATGGCAAATTAATTCAAGTGCAGTTTTAAGAGATTCTTCGTTGCCTACAACTCTCAAAAAAATCATAGATAAATACATTGATTCATCTAGTGTAGATTGTGCTGAATGATACATAATTGAACGCGTATCTTCAAACCGATTATCGCATAAATGCAAGCCAGGAATCTCACTTGCCAAATTGACTACTTTCTTTATAGATAAACCTTCGATATTAAGCACTGAATGAGATGTACTATCTTTATATTTTAATCTTAAAGAATCGTGTTTTTCTGATGAAATCTCAACCGGTTTAACATGACATCCTAAAAAATTTGATTCAGATTCTCCCAACCATATAGTATGCGATCTAGAAAGATCATCATCATACTGTAATACCATTGCTACTTTTGTTAATGACCTATTAAAGGGTGTAAAACTGAATGATGGAGTAAATAATTCACCAGCTTTCAAATGATCTAAACGGAAAACACCTGAAGGAGGATCCAATAGGCTAATTCCTTGTCCTTCCACCTTAATACGCAAAATAATATTTTCTAATTTCTGTTTTGATTTATTTTTTATTTCTAAATTTAAAAACACCTCATCTGAAGATGAAAAATCTTTAGAAGAAAGCGAAACAACATCTTGATCTTTGGTATAATCAATAAAAGCCATGTGATTATCTATCATATCGTTTATCAATTTTATTTTTGAAATTCGGATTTCAGAACTTTTCTTATAATCTAATAAAAATGTTTTAGGATCTGAACTTAAATCACCAGTTTTTAGCCATTGAAGAATGAGCTTTTTTACATTACCTTCTAACGATTTTATATCTTTTTCTATATTGCCATAAAGAGATTTAAGAGACTCAATTTCACTCAAAATGCCCTCTTTCGCATCTTTAAGAAAGTTGGCTGATTTATCTGAACCCAAGTTGTCACTTTCTACGTTAACATGATTGCTCAATTTTGTAACTAAATTCTCAGATCTCTGCAATGATGAATCAATAATTGAAAAATCTTTTAAATCGCTATAAAATGAATAATAAGGATAAAGTAATGGAAGCATATCGTCGGTTTGGGCTCCTTGGAATCCTAAAGTGTCCATAAAAGAAGGCAAAGCATCTAAATAACCAACATGTCTTTGTTTTAAAACTG
>MDTB01154626.1_pt1 | contig 19334 bp, 20 predicted proteins | sample 811161 | NCBI WGS metagenome assembly MDTB01 (sample SAMN05326650, study PRJNA326480) | marine metagenome | isolation source: seawater | place: Mediterranean Sea | collected 2009 | reverse complement strand
GTTCTTTATTTCAACTTTTTGCATCAAGACTTCAAATATTAGCTATTATAGTATATTCCCTTCTGTTAAGTTCAATTAGTTATACAGGAATAGGGATTTATCTTAACTCAAAAAAATCTATATAAGTCATTCGTAAAAAGTATTTTTTTATAAGCCCCCCTTAATGATGATTAATAAATTATCATCATAAACATTCCAATCCTCTTTTAATTTATCAGAGGCAACTAACTTAATATTCTTAATGTTAGATGTTGATAAAAAGTGATTGTTTTTCCCAATACTAACTGAAATAAATTCATCTTTTAGTTCAGTAATATTTAGGGTGTCTATAGATATTAATTTCTGATTAGCTTTGTGATAACTACTTTCTTTAAAACTCATCTGTTTTACCTTTTCATAATTTTCGGAGATTATTATTTGTCCATATCCAAAAAATGGTATTATAAATAAAATTAGAATAAGGTTTTTAATTTAGTTAGTTTCAATTGTAAAACAAAATTAATAAATATATCAAAACAATTAGTACAGCTCAGTAGCGTTAGCGTGTTGAGAAAAGCAATAGTGCCAAATGAGTGCCAAGATATTTAGTATATTTGATTTAGTTATTTATAAGTACTGAACTAAAGTAGTTTGCTTTTCGAAACTGGCGAAGAGCGCTATTTAAAAAGAAACCCACCTGTTGGTGGGCTTTAATTAAAATTATGTAGTGTAGCAGTAAGGCTTGTGGAGAAGATGAGATTCGAACTCACGACCTCTTGACTGCCAGTCAAGCGCTCTAGCCAACTGAGCTACATCCCCTTATTTAATGCAAATTTAAAATAAAATCATTGCCAGTTAATTTCATATTTATATCTTGCATCTCATTTTAAAATAAAAACACAATGAAAAAATTATTATTAACACTTACTCTAGCCTTTTTTGTAGGCTGTAATATGGATACTAGTGGTATTGCAATTGTTCAGTTCAACGATGAAAAGTCAAAAGCAATTCAATCACATTTTCAAAACTACTTGAATAATGATATGGATGGCTTGAAGTCTCTTTGGTCACCAGATCTCAAGGTTTATGCGAACAGCCCTGACCCAGTTGGATTAGAAGAACTTGTTGGCATGCTAGAAGCACAACATTCTACATTTTCTCCAATAGTAATGACATTCGGTGAAGAAGTAGAGAATCAACCGATTGCTTGGGTGGAAACAACAGATTATCCTGCAACTCCTTCAAGTCCTGCTGCAACGTGGTCTCAGTCTTGGTTTACTTGGACCGCAACAAGCAAGCTTAGTGGAGAAACTATTACATTACCTGCTCATATAAGTTTTCAATGGGGAGATGATGGTAAAATTGCTGCAGAATATCACTTTTATGAAACTGGTCCTATGACAGCTGCAATTGAAGCTGCTATGGCTGCTGCAGAGTAATAACTCTGATTAAATTATCATAAAAATAAAACCCACATTCGTGTGGGTTTTTTATTGATTATATATTTCAAAATCTAATTCTAGGCTGTCTAAATAGTTTATTCTATTTATACAGCAACTTAATATTAAATTTCTGTGGTATGAAGAAATTCTTTCAGGAAAAAACTTTACAGCAATGTAAAGAGGAAAAAGTTCAGCAATGTCTTCACGTTGCGGATAATCCTTTGCATATGTCGACACATATGTTTGATCGTTATCAACCGCACTAACCCATCCATCTTTTCCGTAAATCTTGGAGTCTAGCGAAGTGTGCGTACCCTCATGAATAAGAGTTTCTTGGCTTATATCTCCACCATTCCAGTTTTCGTAGATTTCTCCTTGTCCTGTATGTATCAAAATATTATTATTTCCACCACCCCATGCTTCCTCTCCTTTATGAATCCACATTGTTTCAACATCGGTTCTTAAACTTTTAGGAAGTTGACCTACTGACTTTCCGTATTTATTGGCTAAGTTCAAAGACTCTTCATATGTGAATTCTGGGTTAATCTGAATTTCGATTTCAATATTATCAGTGTAACTAGCATTAAAAATATAAGGGTTTTCGGTAATCCATCCCGCTCTTCTATCATACATAGTCCTTACTGACTTTCCTTGGAAAATAACATTCGAAAAAACACTAGGTTCATTAACTGTAATTATATCACCAGTTATCCAAATTGTTCCTTCAAAGGGTGGAGAATTAAGTTCAATATAATTGTAGCTCAATCCATTATATTCGTAAACTGGATTTGATGTTGTAGGACCTTGATTAACATCTGTACTATTTTCACCTTCACAAGAAACTAAAATTATTAGGGTCAAAAACAAAAGTCTTTTCATTATAAATTTATTTACCATCAATTTAAATTAATAAATTTAAATATGATAAGACTGCTATTCATTTTATTGATTTTTCTTTTTGGGTGCAATAATTCACAACCTAAAAAAATCGTTGCATCTGTTGTATCCGCAAAAAAAGAAGCATCAGAAATTGGAATAAAAATTCTAGAGAAAGGAGGAAATGCTTTTGACGCCATGATAGCTACTGACTTAGCTTTAGCGGTTTGTTACCCTAGTGCTGGAAATATTGGAGGTGGCGGTTTTATGATTTACAGAACCAGTGACGGTCAGATTGGAACATTAGATTACAGAGAAAAAGCGCCTGAAAAATCAAATGAAAACATGTTTTTGGATTCTAATGGAAATGTGATCATGGGAAAAAGTACAATGGGCGGTTTATCAGTTGGAGTTCCAGGTACAGTTGCAGGACTTTTTGAAGTTCATAAAAGGTTTGGGTCTTTACCTTTTGAGACACTAATCAAACCTGCCATTCAGTTGGCTAGAAAAGGCTATGTTCCAACAAAAAATCAATTAAAAAATATAGAATTATATAAGGATTTATTCGTTTCTGTTAATGGAAAAAAAACATTATTTGCAAGTAATTTTAAAGAAGGAGATAGAATTATTAATGAAGCACTAGCCAAAACATTAGAATTAATTAAAGAAAATGGTAAAGATGGATTTTATAAAGGAGAAATAGCCAAACATATTGTTAATAGCATAAAAGAATCTGGTGGAATTTTAAATATTAATGATTTAAATAATTATTCTCCCAAGTGGAGAACCCCCATTTATTTCAAATACAAAGATCTTGATATTTATTCAATGGGGCCCCCATCAAGTGGGGGTATTTGTCTAGCACAAATATTATCAATGATAGAACCATACAACCTAAATCAATACCCTCAAAACTCGCTTAAAGCTATCCAACTTTTGGTTGAGGCCCAAAGAAGATCTTACTCGGATAGAAGTAAATTTTTGGGAGATTCAGATTATAATAATGTTCCAATTGACTACTTAATCAATAAAGATTACTTAAAAAATAGAATGAAATCTTTCAGTTGGGAAAAAGCATCTATTTCTGAAAATATTAATCCTGGAGATATTTCAATTTTTGAAAGTGAAGAAACTACTCACTATTCGATAGTTGATAAATATGGAAATGCTGTAGGAGTAACAACAACACTAAACTCTAGTTTTGGTTCAAAATTATTTGTAGAACAAGGAGGTTTTTTCTTGAACAATCAGATGGATGATTTTAGTATAAAAATTGGTCAGCCAAACCTTTATGGATTAATTGGAGGAGACGTTAATTCAGTTCAACCAAATAAAAGAATGCTAAGCTCTATGACACCAACAATTGTAGAGAAAGATGGAAAATTGTCTTTGGTTCTTGGAACACCTGGTGGTTCGACAATAATAACAAGTGTTTTACAAACAATTTTAAATATTTACGAATATAAAATGCCAGTTCAGAAAGCAGTGAATTCGCATAGATTTCATCATCAATGGTTTCCAGATAATATTGTTTTTGAACCCAACGCATTTGATGAAAAAATAATTGAAGGTTTAAAAGCAATGGGCTATAGAATCGACTCAAGTAAAAATAAGTTTTTGGGTAGAGTTGATGCAATATATATTGATAAAGACAATTTATTATCAGCAGCAGCAGACCCTAGAGGAGATGATAACGCACAGTATTTAATAGAGTAGTTTTTTAAATCACTAAGATTTATTTCTTCTTGCTTCAATAAAACTTTTTACAAAATAAATCATTGCTAACGCTGATGTTGAAATCATTACAAGTACTCTTACAAGACCAATACCACCTGAGTCAATTGACTTTGGCAATCTCATACCAACTAGTGCAAGTAAAATAATTAGTGTAAACAGTACAGCAACATGAGCAATTATTTTGTTTTGATTTTTAACTCCTTTTGAGCAAGCAAGCAGTACAAAGCCAAAAACTACAGGTATTAAAGCAGTTACAGAGGATGATTCAAAATACCCCCAAAAACCAATAATTATTAGGGTTAAAGAGTTTAGCAGATTCGCTTTATATGCATTCATATATAATTATTTAGATTTCAAATTTAAAAAAATCATTTTGTTCATTTACAGAAAAATTTGAACAGGTTTAATATTATTTTTTAAATAGAGTGGATGCTTTGGTGTGTTATTTTTACTCAATTCTAAAACAAAGACTTTTTTGTTCTTAATAATTTTAGTAATCTCACTAGAGATTTTATAATTAAATCCCCATGCTAAATATATAGTGTCAATTTTTTTTAAAGTTTTTTCAATTACTAGCCTGTTTGTTTGACAATTTTTAAGTTTCTTAAAATTTGGTTTTTTTTGAATCTGTGGAAATAGGTTTACAACATATAATTCATTGTGATTAAATTTCTTAGAATAAGTGATGCACTTTTTTATTGTTGGATCGTCAATTTTTTTGTCAGCCATTGAAGGGTTAAGCATTATAAACGCACATTTGCTGTTGTTGCCCCAACTTCTGTACAGCAAAAATCGCTTGGTTTTAGAAGAGTTAAATAATGCCTTTCTTATCAAAAAGCCTAAATTTTAAAAAGTCTGACTTTAAGATATTTTCTACCAATGATTAAAGCAGCAGTAATTATGATGATATTTTTAATAATGTATTGACCCTCAAGAGTTGGTAGAAAAGGATTTGAGTTTTGAAATGTGACGTTTGGTAAAATTACCAGAGGCATAAATGTACCGCTCATTTGTAAAAATAAAAGTACCATTGCAAGAAAGGTTGTTCTCTTACTTAAGAAAAAAATTCCAATGAGCATTTCCCAAACCCCTATAACTATTGTCCATTTTTCAGCTGACAAGAATGGCATCCAATACACAGTATCAATTATTAACTCCTGAGCAGGTGAAACCTCGAAAACCTTTAATATACCAAACCAAAAAAATATTATAAAGATTGGTACTCTTACAAGAAAGTCGTTTGTATTAAAATTTCGCATATAGATTATTTGGTAATTAGGCTGATTTTTTTTGCAAGTTTAACATCAAGCTCTGTTACTTTACCTTTATCATGTGTTTTCAAAGACACATTGACTTTATTGTAACTATTGCTCCAGTCAGGGTGATGTCCAAGTATTTCAGCTTCAAAAGCGACTTTAGTCATAAATCCGAAGGCCTCTTTGAAATCTGAGAAGATAAATGTTGCTTTTAAACACTCGTCATCATAAACCCAATCATTGGGAAGGTCATCAAAATCAACGCTCATGGATCAGTTTTTGAATTTCACAATTAAAATCTATATCGCTTGCAAGTTTAAATATACGTTTTACTTATCAATTAATCTTGTATAGTACAGAGGTGTTATTTTCAAAAAGAGCTTTTTGGCTTAAGATTTTAGAAATATTTTTTATTGTATCTAGTTCCTGTCCACTTCGATGGTTGCTAATAAGATAATATCCTTTGTATTCTTTTAATTTATTGGCATTTTCAATAACCGTATAAGTCCTTTTAAAATTAAATGGGAATGCAGGATCCATATTTTTAAAAACAACAACATTTTTACTGTTTCCAATTTTATTCTTAATTACAGTTGTTGGTAAAACGCTTGTTAGTGAAGGGAAAATAATTGAAGTGAATAGAATCAATAAAACACCCCAAGAAAATGCTAATGTTACAATAGTACTTCGAGCATCTTTTTTTAAAAACATTAAAAGCCCTAAAACAGAGCCAATTGCTGTAGGTGTAAAAAGTAGTGAAAGATATCTGAATTGATTTAAATCAGAATCATTAAATAATAAAAAATAGATTAAGATTGGAAGCGTTACTGATATTACAAATAATAAAATAATACTGATAATATCTGATTTTTTAAATCCGAAATTTAATTTTTTATGAATAAAATTAGAAATTAAAATTATTAAAAAAGGATAGCACGGCATTGTGTAGTTAGGGAGTTTTGTAGATGAAATACAAAAAAATAATACAAATACGAGCGTTATACAAGAGCAAAAAAGTATCAAATTGTTTTTTCTTTCTTTATAAGAATTAATTAGAGCTTGTGGAATAAAAAATGAAAATGGTAGAAGTCCCAGCAGTACGTAACCAAATGTTATAAGGAATATTCCTCCGTGGCCTTCCATTTCACTACCAAAACGATTTAAATTATGTTCAATAAAAAATCCTTTGGTCCATTCTCCATCTGTAAGTAGGTGAACATTAATATACCATGGGCTTGTAACTAACAAAACTCCAATAATTCCTAAAATTGGATAATATGAAAAAACATTTTTTAATTGTTTTTTTAATAATAAAAACAAACCGACTGATAATCCAGGTAAGAGGATTGCTACAGGCCCTTTTGTAAGTGAACCTAGTGCCACAAAAAAATAAAATAGTATTAAAAATTTAATTTTTTTCTTTTTGAAGTACTCAAAAAATGAAAAGAGTGACAGTGCAATAAAAGTAATTAAATATGGATCAGGAACGGCTAACCTAAACTCATGCATGAAAAAAAATGAACTTAAAAAAATAATTGTAGAAATGTAAGCTTGTTTTTTATCTAAGTATCGATTACAAAAATTGAAAAAGAATAATATTAAGGTAAATCCCATTGATGCAGAAAAAAAACGAACCCCAAACTCATTAACACCAAATAATTTCATTCCAATAACCATAAAATAGTAATGCAATGGTGGTTTATCAGTTCTTAATTCACCATTAAATTTTGGAATCCAATAATCCCCACTTTCAATCATTTCTCTGGCAGCTTCTACATTCTTTGATTCGTCAAGGATACTTACAGGATAAGAGTTAAGAAATGTAAAACACATTAAACCCGCTGCTAATATTATCAGTACATCAAAACTTGTTTTATTTTTCATATACTGGTTTATCAAATATTATGTTGTTTGTACATTTGTAAAAATAGTTCATTAATGCTTAAATCAAATCCATTGTTATCTTTAGTTGTTCCTCTTTATAATGAAGAGGAAAATGTATCTATTTTATGTGAAAAAGTTGAAAGAGCCCTCACTAATTATAAATATGAGCTTATTTTAATTGATGATTGTTCTAACGATAATACAAAAGAAAACATTAAATCTTTAAAAAATCCTAATGTTACATTAATTGAATTAAAAAAAAATTATGGTCAAAGTCTCGCAATGTCTGCTGGTTTTGATTTTGCTAATGGAGATTACATTATAACATTAGATGGTGATCTGCAAAATGATCCTACAGATATACCTAAAATGGTAAATAAATTGATAGAGGAAGATGTTGATGTTGTCACTGGGTACAGAAAAAACAGAAAAGACTCAATATTAAAAACATTCCCATCTAAAATTGCAAACTTTTTGATTAGGAAATTAACTAAACTAAAAATTAGAGATCAAGGTTGTGCATTAAAGGTTTTTACAAGAGAAACGGCCAAGAGTCTAAAATTATATGGAGAAATGCATAGATTCATAAATCTTGCCGCTTACCTAGATGGAGCAAAAATTTCTGAAATTAAAATTTTACATCATCCTAGAAGATATGGAGTTTCTAAATATGGGCTTAGCAGAACTTTTAAGGTTGTTAATGATTTACTTTTAATCCTTTTTCAACGAAAATTTTTACAAAAACCAATATATTTTTTTGGTAATATAGGATTAATCATTTTTTCTGTTGGCTCTGTTCTTGGCATATATTTTTTAATAATAAGGATAATGGGAGAAGATATTTGGGGACGGCCGCTACTAATTTTAGCAGTTTTACTTATAATTGTTGGTATTCAATTTTTTAGTATTGGGATTTTATATGATTTACTAATGAAAACATATTTTGAATCGCAAGACAAAAAGCCATACAGAATAAGAAAAGTATTCAAATTTGATGCGTAAAAAATTATTTAAATGGTTTCAAATACTGATAAGTCTTTTATTTGTTTACTTATTTCTAAATAAAATTAAGCTCGGAGATTTATCAACTTACCTTATAAATATAAAATGGAATTATGTCTTAATTTCTATGTTATTATATATAGTTTCTCAGTTGATTTCATCAATTAGATTAAGAGTAATTCTAAATCATTTTTCTTTACCAATTTTATTTTCAACTTGTAATAAATTGTATTTATTGGGAATGTTTTACAATTTCTTTTTACCTGGTGGAATTGGTGGTGATGCAGTGATAGCATTAATTTTGAAGAAAAAATATTCATGGAAATTAAAAAGTTTAGCGAAATGCCTTATACTCGCGAGATTAATTGGTTTGACAGCTCTTGTTTCTATAATATTTATTATTGAACAGGGTCAGTTTTTTTTCTTTAATGACATTACTAGAATACTATTTTTCTTTTCAATACCAATAGTTTCTTTCTACGTTCTTAATTACTTTTTTAAAACAGAAAAAATTTATTTAAGGACCTTATTTATGAGTTATGCTGTTCAATTTTTTCAGCTTTTTTGTGTTTTTTTTATACTAAAGGCCTTAAGTATTCCCTTAACCTTAACACTTTCCTTATTAACAATCTTTTTACTATCCGCGCTGGCATCTGTTGTTTCATTTGCTGGAATTGGGGTTAGGGAATATTTGTTTATGTTAAGTGGAGATTACTTAAATACTTCTGTCGAAATGACAGCATCGGTTGGAATTTCTTTTACATTAATTGCGGCGATTATTTCATTTTTTGGACTTTATTATGTAGTTTTTCAAAAAAAAATCTAAACATTGTAGAAAGATTTGTACCAGTCAATAAATATTTTCAATCCTTCATTTAAAGGAGTATGTGCGATAGGTCCTATAATTTTTTCAAGTGATATCACATCTGCATGAGTTTTAAAAACATCACCAGGCTGCATTTGCTTATTTTTTTTGATAAATTTCTTTTTTGTCAATGTTTCGATGGAATTAATAAAATCAGTTAAAACAATTGGTTTAGAGTTACCAATATTAAATATTCTATAATTTTTAAAAGAAATATTTTTATCTGTTTCGATTAGTTTTATTATTGCTGATGATACATCAGTAATAAAAGTAAAATCACGCTCTAATTTTCCGCTATTAAATATATTAATTGGTGAGTTAGAGTAGAGAGCGTCTAAAAAAATCATTGGAGCCATGTCTGGTCTACCCCAAGGGCCATAAACTGTGAAAAAGCGAAGACCTGTTGTTTTTAACTTATGAATTGAGCTGTAAGCATGTGCCATTAATTCATTTGAAATTTTGGTTGCTGCATAAAAGCTTTCTGGTTTATTAACTTGATCATTTTCGCTGTATGGAACTTTTATCTGATTTCCGTAAACTGAACTACTTGATGCGTAATAAAATTTCTGAATTTTACTTTTTAAACACTCATCCATAAGGTTAAAGAAGCCCATAACATTATTTTCGACATAGGTCCTCGGATTTTCAATTGAGTACCTTACGCCAGCTTGAGCGGCAAGGTGAATAACTAGTTCAAATTTTTCAGCTTTGAAAAGAGTGTTTAATTTTTTTTGATCAACTATATTAATTTTTTTGAATTCGAAATTGCCTACATTTTTTAAATCTAAATTTTGAAGTTCTTTTATTCTAGAATCTTTGAGTAGTTTAGAATAATAATTACTTAAATTGTCAATTCCAACAACATCATAATTATTTTCCATTAGCATTTTACATACATGAAACCCTATAAAACCAGCAGCTCCAGTTACTAAAACTTTACTCATTTTTTGTGTATTTTTTAATAATCTTATCCCCAAGAAATACGCATATAATACCAAGAATAACGCCTACATATACATCAATAATAAAATGCTGAAACAAAAAAACTCTAGACAAACCAACAAATAGAATTACTAAATATATTATTAATCTTGAGAAAATATTTTTAAAATATCTCATAATAAAAAAACCACACATAGAAGCAGATGTTGTATGCCCTGAAGGAAAGGATTTAAATCTATGAAATTTTAAATCAAAATTATTAACATTCCAGTTTTCATCAAGAACTGAAGAAAAATATTTAATTGGGCGCATGACTTCTGGAAAAAGTAATTGTTTAAAAATTGATGTTAATATTAACATTACTAATGAAATAATTATAAAGTTTATCACTTCTATTTTATAGTCAAGATTGTTATATTTTGAATAAGCGAAAATAAATAGAATGCATGGCACTAGAAACCAGCCATCCCCAATTAAGGTAAATAGATAAAAAAAATTGAAAAACTCTGGCTCAACGAATAAATTAAATGTAAGCTCAATTGTACCTTTTTTTAAAAAAATAATCGGTATTAATAATAAATGAATTGAACCAAAAGCAATTAGATATTCATATGGATTATATGACTTAATTAATTCTTTAAATCTCACTAATATTTTTTTATTTATATCAAATTATTTAAAAGTAGACTTTATTTTATAATAATTATTAAATATTCTTTATATATAACTTAGATTTGTGTTTTTATGAGAGAAATTATAATTATTGGATCGGGTTTTTCTTCTCTTTCAGCTGCTTGTTATTTAGCAAAAAATGGTAACAAGGTGAGAGTCTTAGAAAAAAACAGTTCTCTTGGAGGAAGAGCAAGACAGCTAAAAAAAGATGGCTTTACTTTTGATATGGGACCGTCGTGGTATTGGATGCCAGATGTTTTTGATGATTTTTTTAATGATTTTGGAAGAAGTGTGAGTGATTACTATAAGTTGGAGAGACTTTCACCTGGGTACCAAGTTTTATTTGGAAAAAATGAGAGTTTTGCGATAGAAGACAACATCTCAAAAATTGCAGAAAAGTTTGAGGATATAGAAGAAGGAAGTGGAATAAAACTTGAAAAATTTATTGAATCTGCTAAAATTAATTATGAAATAGCAGTGAAAGATCTTGTGTTTAGGCCAGGTTTTTCACCTTTCGAATTAGTTACAAAAAAAACCATAAAAAAAATCAATTTGTTTTTAACAAACATTAGGGCACAAGTTGAAAAAAAATTCAAAGACCCACGTTTACGTTCAATTTTACAATTCCCTGTTTTGTTTTTAGGTGCAAAGCCTGAAAACACTCCAGCGTTTTATAATTTCATGAACTATGCTGACTTTGGTCTTGGTACTTGGCACCCTGAAGGCGGCATGTATGAGATTGTAAAAGCCATGGTAAAACTTGGAAAATCTTTAGGAGTCGAATATTCAACCAGCTCAAATATTCAAGAAATTATAGTAGAAGATGCTAAGGTAAAGGGAGTGGTAACTAATAAAAAAACTATTAGATGCGATATTGTTATTTCAGGAGCTGATTATAACCACTCTGAAAAATTATTACCTAAAAAATACAGACAATACACTGAAAAGTATTGGAATAAGAAAACTTTTGCTCCATCATCCTTATTATTTTATATAGGATTGGATACTAAGATTCAAAATTTATGTCATCACAATTTATTCTTTGATGTTGATTTTGATTCACATGCATCTAGTATTTATGATGAGGGGAAATGGCCAGAGAAACCTTTATTTTATGTAAATCTTCCTTCAATTTCTGATAATTCAATGGCACCAAAAGGTAAAGAAGCTTGTTTTGTTTTAATTCCCATAGCTCCTGGACTTGAAGATACTCCTGAACTAAGAGATAAGTATTATAACATTGTAATGGATAGATTTGAAAATATTACAAATCAAAAAATTAGAGACAAAGTATTATTCTCTGAATCTTATTGTGTAAATGATTTTGTAAAAGACTACAATTCGTTTAAAGGTAATGCATATGGTCTTGCTAATACTTTATTTCAGACGGCATTTCTAAGGCCAAAAATGAAAAGTAAAAAAGTAGATGGTTTGTTTTTTACCGGACAACTCACAGTCCCTGGTCCTGGTGTTCCGCCCGCAATTATTTCAGGAAAAATTGTTTCAAAACTAATATTGTGAATATACTGTATGCCTTGCAGGCGACAGGAAACGGTCATATTTGCAGAGGACAAAAAATAATTCCAGAGCTAAAAAAATATTGTAATGTTCATGTTCTTATCAGCGGGTCAGAATCTGATATAAATTTGGGATTAAAAGTTGATTATTCTTATCATGGATTTAGCTATGTATTTGGAAAAACGGGAGGGATTGATTGGATTAAATCTATTTTAAGGAATAATTTATTTAGACTATTGAGAGAAATTAGGAATGTGCCAGTTCAAAAATATGATTTGGTAATAAATGATTTTGAACCTTTGACAGCTTGGGCTTGTAAAAGACGAAAAATCAAATGTATTGCTATGAGCCATCAATATGCTTTATTGTTAAATACCCCTAAGCCAAATAATACACCCATATACGCGAATTGGATTTTAAAAAATTATGCTCCTGTTTCTGATGGCATAGGTTTTCATTTTAAAAAGTATTCTAAAAAAACTTTTTTACCGATTATAAGAAATTCAATTTTAGATAAAAGTCCTGTCAACCAAAATTTTTTTGTTGTATACCTGCCAGCAATTTGTGATAAAAAAATTTCAAATGTTTTAAAAAAAATTTGTAAAATTAAATGGTTTATTTTCTCTAAACACTGCAATAAGCCCTATCGAGTTGAAAACGTTAATGTATTTCCTCCAAGTGATACTGAATTTCAAAACCTATTATCCAAATGTGAAGGTGTTCTGTGTGGTGCTGGATTTGAAACTCCTTCTGAAGCATTGTATTTAGGCAAAAAACTTATGGTTGTTCCCATGAAAAATCAATTTGAACAACATTATAACGCAGAGGCCCTAAGAGAATTAGGCGTCCATGTGTTGAAAAATTTCTCAAAAAACTCTGTCAAAACCTTGCAAAAATGGTGTGATGAAAAAAATACTGGTTACGATTATAAAATTGCTGATGAAATACAGGCACCCATTAATCACATTGTTAAAAATTTTATAAAAACTGACAATTAATTTTTATACAATTTTGATTTATTTATTTTTGAAAAAAAAAAATTATGAAAAATTTATATGCATTTATAATAGCCGTCTTTATTTTCAATAACCTTTTTTCACAATCTAAATTTAATTTAGATAAAAGTGTTGTTAAATGGACAGGGAAAGAAATCACAACAAAAATTCACTTTGGCTCGCTAAAATTAATCAGTGCAGAGATTAATTTCTTGGGTGATAAAATCACCGGCGCTTCGTTTAAGGTAGATATGACAAGTTTAACTGTTGATGATTTAACTGGCCGTGGAAAAGCAAGCCTAGAGGGTCATTTGAAGTCGGATGATTTTTTTTCTGTTGAAAAATTTAATAATTCTTCACTAATAGTTACAGATTCAGAAAAAAAGAATGACGGTTCTTATGTTTTAAAGGGAGATTTGAGCATCAAGGGCTATACCCACCCAGTAGAATTTACTTTGGAAAAAATTTCAAATGGATTTTCATCAAAGTTAACTTTTGATCGTTCCAAATATGACGTTAGATTTAGATCAGGTTCATTTTTTCAAAACTTGGGAGATAAATTAATTTTGGATGAAATAGAATTGGAAGTAACTCTAATCTATTAATGAAAAAAATCATTGCTTTTGGTGCTAGTTCATCAAAAAATTCTATTAACAAGGTTTTTGCTTCTCATGCAGCTTCGCTAGTTGAAGAGTCTGAATCAATTATTTTAGACCTAAATGATTTTGAAATGCCAATATTTAGTGTAGACAGGCAAGATGAGTTTGGAATTCCTGATTTAGCTTTTAAGTTTAAGAATAAAATTAAAAGCTGCAATGGAATAGTTATTTCTTTTGCCGAACATAACAGTTCTTATACGGCTGCATTTAAAAATATATTTGATTGGATTTCTAGGATTGAAAAAGATGTGTGGTACAACAAGCCTATGCTATTATTATCTACCTCTGACGGGAAAAGAGGAGGTAGAAATGTATTAAAGATGGCTTATTCAAGAATTTCAAGAGGAATAACGCACAAAATTCCAATATTTTCACTACCATTTTTTTACGAAAATTTCAAAACAAATGTTGGAATTATCGATAGTGATTTGAATTTCGAATTCAAAAAATCGCTTAATTTATTTCAAGAAAATTTAGATTTATATGGTAATTGAAATTTTCAATACTGAAGACCAGGCTAGTGGAAACTTTAATTATGGTGAAATACTAGAGAATAAACCAATTGGCTTTCCACAAGACTCGGGAAAATTAAAACCATATTCTAGTCTTTTTTATTGGGCCCATGCATGGACACCTGGAAAAAAAAGTACCATAGGATTACACCCTCACAAAGGATTTGAAATATGCAGTTTTGTATTAAAAGGAAAAATAAATCATTTTGACACCAAGCAAAACAAATGGATATCCTTGGAAGAAGGAGATGTACAGATAATTAGGTCTGGGAATGGCATCTCACATGCTGAAGAATTAGAGAGTAAGTCTGAAATATTTCAAATTTGGTTTGATCCAGATTTATCAAAAACATTAAAAAAAGAAGCAAGTTATGACGACTATAAATCCAAGGATTTCAAAATAATAAAAACCAGCAATAAATTAAAAAAAATAATCCTTGGTGACGACTCTCCAATGAAAATGGATACTGAAGGAATACTGATAAACGAATATGAATTTGATATTGGTCCCCACAAGCATGAAATTTTAAAAAATTCATTTCATTCAATATTTATAATTGGTGGAACAATAAAGCTTAATCAAAAGGTATTACGTCGCGGAACATTTTTAAAATTAGGAGATATTGATGAATTTGATTTTCATTCTTTAGAAAAAACTAAATTATTTGAAATTATTTCTCCACGGCACATATCTTATAACACATATGTATAAACTTTAGCTTAGTTAATTTTAATTTTTGCCAAGAAAGGTTCAAAACTATCAGTTTCCTCAGAAGTAATCCAAAACTCATTTTCATTAATTATTGTTATGGCTTCAATTTGGGCATCTTTGTAATCTATACCATAATTTTCAATTTCAATGTTTTCTAATGTTTGTAGTGAAAAATTCTTTATTCTAATTAAATATTGATACCCTCCACTTGAGTATGATGTTAAAACTAAAGTTTTACTATCTTCATTATAATCTCCACCTGTAATCAGTGAATTTACATTTAAAGATTCAATATATTCAGCTTCAACCGGCCTGTTCAAGGTTTTATCAATTAAATACATTTCAGTTGTGAGAGTGTTCCGATTCTTTGTAAATACCAAATATTTATTTTCAATATTTATGATTGCTTCTGCGTCAAATGGTGTTAATGCGTTGAATAGATAACTTGTTTGCTCTGGATAGTAGAATGGGATAGAATCATATTTGTTTAGTTTACCATTGATTAATTTTAATTCAAGTAGGTAAAGATTTTTTCTAGTACCGAAATTATTACCGAAATCCCCAATAGTAATAAACTCATTTTTTGCAGTAATATCTTCCCAATCAATATTTTTAGCCGTCGTGATTGGTATCTTTTGAATTATTTCACCAGTTGCATCAATATTGAATAGTTCTGATTCATTTCCGGAGTCATTATGAGTCCACAACAGGCCATTATTTAAAATTATTCCGGAAGTTTCCTCAAGGTCCTGGGGTAGTTCAAACTTTTGGTATTCAATTGAGCTAAGATTAACTTTATTTTGCTCTTTTGTTGAACAACCAATTATAACGAGAGACAGAAGAAAAACAAGCTTTTTCAATTACCAGAAACTTTTTCAATATCAACCCAATTAATATACTTAAAATTTTGATGTTCATCTCCATTTTCTCCATCCTGAACAATAAAAATTCCATTTGGAAATTTTTTGGTTTTTAATGAAGACACATCCAAACCATCGGTGTGTTGAACACCATCAACTTTGCCTTCTTTGATTTGAATTAAAAAATCAACTTTTAGAGAAACTCTATCAATAAAGGCATAAGAATTTAGTTCTTGAACGGACATTATTATCCACCCACTACCATCAGGGTATGATCTTATTGCCAACCCTTCAAAATCAGGTTTTAAGTTTTTTCTATTTGTTTTTAAAACTAATTTCAAATCTTTTTCAATTCCGGGGACTGCATTTAATTGCCAAAGTCCTTTGTTTTCCTCGGCAACATAAAGTTTGTTATTGTTTTCGTCTACTACCAATCCCTCGACAATCGTTTTAAACTTCATTGTTCTTACTAAAGCAATTCGAAGACTGTCATTTTTTAAATCGACAAGATACTGTTTTACATATCCTCTTTTGTCACTAACTATTATGTAGGGAATTTTATTAATAACAGATGTGGTTATCCCATAAACTTCTTTAAGATTAACATTAATGTTTTGAATATTCGTCAATTCTCCGTTGGGTAGTAAATAGGCAAAGGTTATGGTCTCATTGGTTCTATTTGTGGCACAAACTATTGGATAACTGTTTCGAAGGACTGAAGGTGAATCAAACAAAGCAACATTGTTGGTCCTTCCAAGAGGATATTGATTTAATTCTTTTCCTTTTAAATCGTAAACAATTAAGCCATAATCTTTATCAGTTCCAACAACTAATGATTTGGAAGGATTGATTTTATTTTCCCATATACAAACATCATCAGCGGCATCATCAAAAGAAACAACTGGATCTGTTTCAAGCTCTGCTTCGACATGGTATGTGATAAAGCCGTCGGAAGAAATGTTATTTTTTTGCTGGGAATAAGCTATTAAAGCTGTTGTGAAAAGAACAGCAACTCCAAGCTTGTATTTCATTTAAAAATCAAATTTCAAACCTACATTCCAGCTAAGGTCATAATATTCAAGCTGCATTGTTTTAGCTTTAACACCTTGATAATATCTTAATGGCTGGTTTGTTAAGTTTTTGGCCTCTGCAAATAAACGAACTTTTTCAGTTAATTGAAATGATGCATTGATGTCAAGAAATTTTTGCTCATCATAATATCTGTCCTCCCAAGCTTCACCTCCTAGTTCGTCAAGTTGCTCACCTGCATAATTGTATGAAGCTCTTAAGAAAAATAAATCTGTTTCATATGCTAATGAAATATTATACATGTTTTCAACTGCACCAACCAGTGGAACATCATTTCTTGCTTCAACGTTGTCAGTTGATGAATCTGTAAAGGTGTAATTCGCAGCAAGATTTACATTATCAATAAGTTGTGTTTGAAGAACAAATTCAACACCAAAAACACTAGCACTTTCGCCATTTCTTTTTTGTGTAAAATCATAACTTTCTCCAGCATATGAATAGTTATCAGTGGTGTAAGTATAAATCCAATTGTCCATGGTTTTACTAAACAATCCGAGAGAAATCAAGCCAGTAGTTCCAAAATATTTGTCAATCATTACATCAATGTTGTTGGATAGAGTTGCTTCTAAGTCAGGGTTTCCAAACTCTACTTCTCTATCATCTGAATTTGAATATTGATAAGGTACAATATCAAAGTAATCAGGTCTGGCAATAGATTGTGTGAATGCAACACTACCAACCAAGGAATTGGTAAAATTGTACTGAAAGTTTAAACTAGGAAGAAAATTTGAGTATTTTTTTTCACCTGGAATTTTTTCAACATCTTCAGGAGTTTCATCTTCTTCCTCATCAAATATCTCTCCTACATAATCAATATTTGTATTCTCAATTCTAAATCCAGCAATAATTTTTATTTTGTCTCCAAATGAATTAGTGGTCATCAAGTAACCTGCAGAGATTTGTTCTTTTGATGTGTAATTTGCTCCTGCAAATTCATCCATAACAAAACTGTCAAAATTTGGATCATTTTCACCATTTAAAGAAAAACCTCCTAAATATTCCGGAGTCATAAAATTACCAAGATCATATTTACTTCCTGGATCATAACTATTTATACTTGCATTGAAGGTAGGAACAGTGTTTAAATTGCCTAAATCCATGTCATACTCATACCAAATGTCATCACGCATTTTTGATTGGTTTTTAAATGCTCCACCAAACTTAAAAGTTGATTTTTCCCCGTAAGGTAGTTCAAAATTAAGCTTAAATTTATTTTTATCTTCTTCGGTATACTTTTGTGCTTCTTCAGTTTTTTTGTATTCATAGCTAGATGTTTCGTCCCATGAGTTGTCTGCAAAATTTAGATAAGGTCTTTCTAAGTTTGAAATATCCCAAGGTGTTGTTCCTACGTAAGGAACTGGATCGTACTGAAAACGAGTGTATCTTTCATTAGGTCTATCCTCGCTAGCTTTTGAATAAGAATATTTCCAATCAAAATCTAAAGCTCCAATTTTATGCTCACCTCCGAACCCAAGTTTATAAAGTTTTTGATCTTCTAAACGCTTCGAATCGTTTTTGTCATTGTCAATACCACCTTTTGTTTGTTTTCTTATGGTAAGCTCTTGATCTTCATAAATCGCCCTAAATCTATATCTATTTTCCCAGTCATCCCTGTGGTTATAAATTGATTTAAAATAGATATAGTTTTTATCATTTATATTGTAATCTAGATTCATAGATACTGATCTTCTGGTTCTTTTGACATCGTATCTACGTATGTCCATTTCTTCAATTTCACCTTTGTCTGGGTCAGACCAATCATTTGGGTCGTTCCATGCAAATTCTATATTGTCAGAACCATAATCCTTCGTTTGTATGGTACCGCTTAAACTGTAACTTAATTTATCAGAAAAATTGTCAGATAAAACAAAGGCAATATTTGAATTAGAACCTCCATTTCTTATTGGATTCCCTCCACCTGATAATGTTGCAGAAGCTCTATATCCTTTTGGGTTGGATCTAGTTACAAGATTTACCGATGCCCCAATCGCATCAGCTTCCATGTCAGGAGTTAATGTTTTTCTTACCTCAATGGACTCAATCATATTGGTAGGAATAAGGTCCAATTGTATATTTCTATTATCTCCTTCTGCAGAAGGTAATCTATCACCATTAAGAGTTACAGAATTAAGTTGAGTCCCAAATCCTCTGGCTACAATATTTCTTGCTTCACCTTGGTCGTTTTGTACACTAATTCCAGAAATCCTTTTAAGAGCATCCCCAATATTATCATCAGGAAATTTTCCCGCTTGGTCTGCGGTGACGACATTGGTTATATTAACATTGTTCTTCTTTTGATCTAGTGCTTTTGATAATCCCTCAAAGTAGCCGCTG
>MDTB01230581.1_pt1 | contig 19336 bp, 15 predicted proteins | sample 811161 | NCBI WGS metagenome assembly MDTB01 (sample SAMN05326650, study PRJNA326480) | marine metagenome | isolation source: seawater | place: Mediterranean Sea | collected 2009 | reverse complement strand
TCAAAAGCATCTTTTTGAGAAACTTCTCTTGGGTTGTTTACAAGTAACCTAGTCTGCTTCATAGCATCTTTGGACATTTGCAAACAGGCATCTTGAGGTATATCAACGTCACGTAATCTTGGTGGCAAACCAATTCTCTTTGATAAATCTTCTAAAAGATTAATAAATTCTGCTGTAATGGCCTGGCTTCCCCGATCACAATTAATAGTTGGGAATACAATTGGAGCAAGTAAGGAATAAGCATTAGAAGCTTCTGGAACAATAGAATTGAACTTAAGAACTTCTGGCAACATTAGTGCATTAGATAGACCATGAGAGATATGAAATGTACCTCCAATTGGATAGGCCAAAGCATGTACAGCAGCTACAGGAGAATTGGCGAATGCCATACCTGCAAACATAGAACCTAATAGCATATTACCCCGTGCTTCTAAGCCACCATTGTCCACCGCATCTTCTATTGAACCACCAATTAAATTCAAGGCTTCCTTAGCTAACATTCTTGATATTGGATTATTATTTGGACTCTTAGAAGCAAATGCCTCTATAGCATGAACCATTGCATCTACACCTGTAGCTGCAGTTGTATGACGGGGAAGACCCATAGTTAGCTCTGGGTCAAGAACTGATATATCAGGAAGAATCTTGGAAGACGAGACACCCCTCTTCTCTCCATCATCTAGAGTAATGATAGAGACGGGAGTTACTTCAGATCCAGTACCAGCAGTTGTAGGAACTAGAACCAGAGGCAACCTTGGCCCCTTTGCCATAGCGACACCCCATGCATCATCAATATTTTCACCTGAGCCAACTAAAAGAGCTACTAATTTAGCTACATCCATTGGCGAACCACCACCAAAACCAATAATACCAGTAGCATTAAATTCTTGACCTAAATGAACGGCAGATAAAAGAGTATTCAATGATGGATCTGATTCAACAGCATCAAAAATTCTTATATCAGCTGATCTGTTTTTAAAAATATCAAGCATTGGGTCATACAAGCCTAATTTAGTTAGATCTTTATCAGTGATAAATAATATTCTTGACCCTAAAAGAGATAAAAGCTCATCGGCAGAATCTTTAATCTGTCCATTACCAAATCGAATGGATGGTGTTGTATTAAAAGTAAAAGAGTTAAGAGAGAAATTTAAGTGTTCCATAAACATATATTGATAGATAACAATATTAAAAACAACAAAATTTATTAATTTGTATTGACAACTTAGATTAAAATTGAAGAATGCATACCCAGATGGTGCATTAATGTTAAAAGGGAACCCGGTTAAATGCCGGGGCTGTACCCGCAACTGTAAGCTAGGAATGGTTGGTAGCAGATCCACTGGAGACCTACTCCGGGAAGGTAAAGCCAACCATAGAGATCAGTAAGCCAGGAAACCTGCCATCGCGTCGTTCGTTCAGAGATCGGGAATAATCTCAGTGGACTGGAATATCTAAATTTCCTTTGCAACGACAAATTTTCCATTGGGGAACCAATGGTTCAAGGTGGTTAATATTTGCTTTGTATAAAGCTTGTAAAGGATTTTAAATGTACATTATATATTTATTCTGCTCCCTGATGATAATCATTTCATCATCAAATGCTAATCAAAAAGATGATTTAAATATTACTGAGATAGAAGTTACCGCTTCAAGGTTAAAACAAAACCCTCAAGAACTTGGATCAAGCTACTCTGTCATTACAAACGAAGAAATTCAGAATCTTGGAATTAACTTTGCATTAGATGCTATTTCACTAACACCAGGGGTGACAACCAATCAGAATGGACCTTTCGGTGGAGTTGCCTCTGTAAGAATTAGAGGTGCGGATAGTGAACAAACCTTAGTTCTTTATGATGGTATTCCAATCAACGACCCTTCGTCTCCAGGAGGTGGGTTTGATTTTTCTAGAATTGATGTAAGCGAAATTGAAAAAATTGAGATCCTAAGAGGGACACATTCAACGCTATGGGGATCAGATGCAATTGGAGGTGTGATTTCAATTACATCAAAACAAAATGAAAATAATATTTCTAGAAATTTTTATAGTGAGGTAGGATCATATAATACATTGAGAGCTGGAGCGTCAGTAGGTAGATCAAATATCAACAATCGTTTTAGACTAGGTTTCTCACAAATTACATCAGACGGTATTTCAAAAGCAGATAAAGAAAATGGCAATTTGGAAAGCGACCCCTATACATCATCTATGATTAGCGGTAACGGTACAATTAATTTGGCTAAAGATATAAAACTATCATCTTCAATAAGATGGAGCGATACTGATGCAAAGTTTGATAATTTTGGACCAGTAGATGGAGACTTAAGCACAAAAACATCAGAGCTAGTAGGTAACCTTTATCTTGAAGCTCCAATTAAGAAAAATATAATAAATTATTTATCTATCGGGTATTCAGATATTGATAGAAATAATTTTACAAACCTAGAGAAGACTTTTGAGTCATTAGGAAAGAGACTAAATTTAAGGTACCAAGGAGATTTTATAGTCAGTAATAGGGAGAAAATTGCGTTCGGCATTGAGCGCGAGGAAACTAAAGCAGATCAATCAAAAGCAGATATAAATAGCTTCTTTGCTTTACACGAGTTCAAACCTTTAAAAAACTTTACCATAACAAGTGGGGTGAGAATTGATGATCACAATACTACCGGATCAAAAGAAACATTAAGATTTGCAAGTGCTTATCAATTTAATGACTCAATTAAACTAACTGCTAGTTGGGCCGAAGGATTCAAGGTACCAACAATATTCCAATCAACATATATATGTAACTTTTGTGGACTAACTGAACCAAATACAAACCTTAAACCAGAAACATCTAAATCCTGGGACTTAGGTTTTTATTATAGTAACTTTATATATCCTGTAGAATTAGGGTTAGTATATTTTAATCTGAAAACTAATAATGAAATAGGTTTTTCATTTACTAAAGGGTATGACAATATTGAAGAAGTAAAATCACAAGGGATTGAGCTTTCTGGATTAATTAAAGTTAGTGAAAAAATAAATATCTCTGGTAACTATTCTTACATTGATGCGAAACAATTTGAACAGAATAGATCCATATCGAAACCTAGGATTAGAGTCCCCAAACATTCTGGTAATATAATAATTAATTACATACCAAAAGATAAAATAAATACTTCCTTAATTTTTATATATAATGGAAAAGAAACTGATAGCTTTAGTACAATTGGTAAGTGGTATAGGTTTGATATTTCTGGGAGTTATGAAATAAATGATCGAGTAGAGGTATATAGTAAAATAGAGAATTTACTTAATAAGAAATATCAACAAATAACAGGTTATGGAACTCCTGATTTGTCTGGATCTCTTGGATTAAGACTTCGGATGTAATAGATGAAAGTATTATTTGCAAATCTATTTATATCTATTATTTCTTTTTTTAGCTTTCAAAATACTATTCTTGCAAAAGATCTTCCATATAAAAGAGTAGTCAGTATTGATTATTGTGCAGACCAATATGTCTTAAAGTTTATTGATAAACAAAATATTGCAGCGATCTCATATGATGCAGATAAAGACTTTTCCTATATGAGGGATCACGCAATGGATATTAAAAAGATTACGGCGAATACTGAAGAAATATTAAGCGCAAATCCTGATATTGTTATAAAAACATATGCAGGCTCCCGGAATTTAAAAAAAATATTAGACTCTCTTAACATAAAGCTATTAACTCTTCCTAATCCAGTAAATCTTAAAGAGATAAAAGAAGTTTTAAATATTATGAGAGAAATTTCTGTGCATGACAAAAAAGTTAATGATGTTTTAAAAAACATACAATCTTATACCGAAGGTTTTAAAAAAAATAATAAAAATATTTCTGCAATTTATTTAAGTCCCGCAGGCATGACTGCGGGAGCGGGAACGCTAATAGATAATCTTTTTAAAGTATCAGGTTTAATAAATTATCAAACTAAGACAGGCTGGACATCTTTTCCACTTGAGAAAATTATCAACAAAAAACCAAATGTTATAGTGTATAGCTCTTTTAAATCACTTGAAAATCATCCAGATGCATGGAATCCCCTCAGGCACCCTGTTATTAAAACACAGCTAAAATCTGTACCAACAATTAATTTGAAACCTTCAGTTACATCTTGTGGTGGATGGTTTTTTCTCGAAGCACTAAATATTTTGAAGATGATTGATAATGAATAATCAAAAAAAACAATATATATTCATCACATGTATTACAGTTTTTACTTTTTTTGGAATCTTTCTAGGATGTATTTTGGGTCCATCCGCAATATCCCTTAAGGAATTTTTCTATGTCTTAATTGGAAGTGGCGAGAGTAATCATGCTTTAATTATATACGAAGTAAGGCTTCCAAGAATCTTATGTGCTTATATTGTTGGATTCGCATTAGGGATCAGTGGAGCGGCGTTACAAGGCTTGCTTCGTAACCCACTCGCTGAACCTGGGGTCTTAGGAGTATCATCATCAGCAACCTTGACAGCAACATTTGTTCTGTATTACGGAATTTCTGCAAATAATGCATTTATCTTACCAGTAGCGTCAATATCTGGTGCAATGATTGCAACAGCCATAATAATTTTTGCAGCATTAAGAGTTCGCTCTACAGTAACCTTAATTTTAATCGGAGTAGGTATATCAAGCTTATCAGGTGCAATAATGTCTGTTCTTTTAAACTTTGCACCAAATCCATTTTTTTTCTTTGATTTAACAAATTGGATGCTTGGTTCCGTAGCCAATCGCTCAATTAATGACCTATTTCTGTCTTTCCCATTTATTTTAGCGGGAATTTTAATTTTAAATTCTATCAAGCAGCAATATTCACTTCTTAATTTAGGAGAAGAAACGGCCATCAGCATGGGACTGAATATAAATAAATTACGCATTCTAACTGTTATTGCTTGTGGGATTGCAACTGGTGGAGCCGTTTCTATAGCTGGCATAATTGGGTTTGTAGGTTTAATTACACCGCATATTGTTCGTCCATTTGTAAATTATGATGCTTCACGTTCAATCATTCCTTCAGGCGCAGTCGCTGGAACATTTTTGATTTATGCCGATGTACTTGCAAAAAATATTCCTTCAGAAATAGAGCTTAAACTAGGTGTCATTACAGCAATAATTGGAGCTCCTGTTTTCATTTGGGTTTCATTAAGAAGGCATAAAATTTATGACTAACTTAAGTGCAAAAAATATTAGCTTTTATATAGATAAAAATAAAATTATTAACGATGTCAACCTAGATATAAACGCAGGTGAATTAGTCTGCCTCGTTGGCCCAAACGGAGCAGGTAAATCTTCTTTAATGAAATTGCTCTTAGGTTTAATTAAGCCATCATCTGGAATGATTATGCTCAACGGACAATCAATGAAACACTATCCAAGAAAAGAGAAAGCAATAGAAATTTCCTATTTACCACAAGTTAGAACGGTTGATTGGTCAGTATCAGTTTACGATGTCATCAAACTTGGAAGATACCCGCATAATCAGAATCTAAACTATCTCAATAAAACTGACAAAGATACAATTGATAAGGCAATTAGTTTATGTGGCTTAGAAAATTTTATATATAGAAAAATAGATACTCTCTCTGGAGGTGAAATATCTCTGGTTCACTGCGCAAGAGCTTTTGCCAGCGAGTCTCCTTTCCTTTTTGCAGATGAAATAGTTGCCTCTTTGGATCCTTTTCATGAAATAAAAATAATGAATATCCTAAGAGATTATATAAAAACGAAAAACTCTGCACTTATAATTATGCACAATTTGAATCTTGCAACACATTTTGCTGATAGAATAATCTGGATGAAGGATGGATCAATATTAGCTGATGGAAATCCTAAGAATAATTTAAACCCAGAACTAGTTAAAGATACTTTCGGAGTCCAATGCACTGTTAATGAATTAGAGATAAGCGTAATTAAAGACTAGAAGTTAAAAAATTGACCTAAAACGAAAACCATAAATATATTGTCTCTTAAACTTTCTGAACTGTTCCTGTGTGATGTTTCCTGAAAATTGTGACGGATTAAATATTGTTCTTTTTCTATAACTTTTTTGCTCAGTTGCATTTGCCCAAAACATTCTTAGGATCAGCCCTTCTATTATTTTCTTCTCCATATACAATCTAACATTTGCCGTAGTTGGCTTATCATCAAATTCATTATAATCGCTTTCAATTTTGGGGCCATATTTTGTAATATCGAATCCATATAGTAAACCTATGGACTTAATATCATGCCTGCCTTCAAGCTTAAATTCATACTCGGGCTGATTACCAAATCTCCTTTTAATACCAGTGAAAGGATCATTAACACTCGATTTCCTTACAAGTGACGAACCACTTAAGACAGCATCGACAGGCGTAAATCTTCCAAATCTTATACTGGTTTCTAACTTGAATCCGTAGTCTCTACCTGCTCCTAAATTTCCAGGTTGTGAGTCATCTAAACCTAAAGGGATTAGATCTTCTACATCATCAACAAACCTGTAAAAAACGTTGCCGCTAAAAACACCAGCACCCTTTGGAAAGCGATATTCACCTCCGAGCTCAAAGTCCCAAGATTTTTCAGGAACAAGCTCAGGATTACCAGCAAGAATTTCATTATCCTCACGATTAACTGTTGCAATAAAATCATTAAAATTTAGTTGACCAACATCACGTATAGAGGAAAAATAAATTTGTGACCCATTATTAGGGTTATAAAAAAAGTTTATACTTGGCTTAACAAAATTTAAAGTTCTAGAGGAGCTTACATCACTTCCAACCTGGTCCAACCATGAAAACTCTGCTGCAACTCCTGTTTCTATCTCAATGCTATTAAAAGGCTTCCAACTATAAGTAGAAAAGACCTCAACTCTATCTTCAATAATCTTCTGGTCACTATTAATTATTGGTATATCTATTTGCTCTCCGCTTATAAGGTTAAAAAACTGGATTTCTTTATTTAAAGTATTAATTGCTCCCTCGACACCAAACTCAAGCTCATGTTTTTTACTAAAGCGGAAATCAAATGTGGTACGAATAATTTTTTCTGTTTCATTTTTTTCTCTATTATCTCCACCTAATTGATTTAGACCATCAAGAGATAGGAAAAGGGATTCTGAATCATTTTGATCACTTGATATAGAGTAATTTGTGTTTTCTCGATCAGATATTAAATTAGAATAGACAAACAAAGTCGTTAATTTAGAAGATTTATTAAAATTATATGATATGTCTCCACTCACTTCCCACTTTGTATCCTCTCCATCAAGATTATCTAAAAAATTCCTTGATGATAAAAATCCATTTGTTGAGTTAGAAAATAATCCTGTTCTATACTGTTGGTTTATTGGTAAATAATCCATAAGGCCGTTTATGGATACATTCCCTCTAGCAGTTTCATATGATAAGGAACCTCTTCCAACAAACTGCATCTGTTTCTGTCGTTGCCCCTCTTCCTCCCTTGATAAGGTTCGTCCTTGGGGGGAAACAAAAATATCAACTATATCAACAGGAGAAACCCATGGCCTCATCATAAATGACCCAGAAAAAGAGACACCTCTCAGATCACCGCTATAAGATAAATTTGTCATTGGCCTTTTTTGTCCATTATTCCAGGCAAGTATCCCGGCCTCAAGAACCCCACTTCCTCGACCTGCTTCATCATTTAAGACAACATTAATAACTCTTGAACCAACATCGGTATCAAGCTCTCTAACATTTCCAGTAATCAGTTCAATTCTTTTTACAGATTTAGCAGGCAGGTTTGTCAAAAAAGAGGAGCTGGAAACTTGTTTCCCCGTTAAACGCTTCCCGTTTATTAAAACCTGGTCTGTATTTGACCTCAAACCACGCCTTTCTTCATCTTGGTTAAAACCAAAATTCTGCATTAAACCTTCAGTTCCAGGGATTCTTTTAAGCATATCCTCAGCACTGACTGGGTTATAGGGCTTAAAATATTCTGAATCGTATACAGTGATACTACCAGTATTATTCTCACCCGAAGAGGAGACTTCTTGGCCATATATATAATTTGAACAAAATATAAAAAAAGAAGCAATTACAAAAAAAAATAAAAAGTATTTAAATTTAAATATATTTATCTGCACTTAATTGCCTTATAAGAAATCTTGAAAATGTATTGCTATAAACGAATAAAGAATTAAAAAATATATACACCTTTACGATATAATAATCATCAAATTTATTGCGTGAAGATGTAATACTTTACTAAAAAGTAGACCTTAGTCGAAAGCCATAGAAATAGAGTCTTTTAAATTCCCTGAACTGAATTTCTGAAACTTGTCCAGAGAGCTGAGATGGAGAAAAAATTTTCCTCTCTCGAGATGTAGTTTGCTCTAAAGCATTTGCCCAATAAAGACTTAAATCTAGCCTATCAATGATTTTTTTTCTTAAATAAAGCCTTAAACCTGAACTAAAAGATTTATCATCAAATTCATTAAAGTCGCTCTCAATTTTTGGTCCTATTTTCGCAAAATCAAATCCATACCTAAGCCCTAAAAATTTAATATCATGGCTACCTTCAATTCTAAATTCATATTTTGGTTGGTTGCCAAATCTTCTTTTAATATCTGTAAATGGATCTGTAACGCTAGATTTTCTGATAAGTGCAGAACCACTTAGGAGTGCATCTAATTTGGTAAATTTTCCAAAACGAATACTTGCTTCAAGCTCCATACCATAATCGTAACCTGTTCCAAGATTGCCGGGTTGCGAGTCATCTATTCCAAGTGGGGTTAAGTCCTCAACATCATTAACAATTCTATAAAATGCTCTCCCGTTAAGGACACCAGAACCATCTTTGAGCCTATACTCAGTTCCTAATTCAAAATTCCAATCTTTTTCAGGAACAAGTTCAGGGTTTCCTGCAAGTATCTCATCATCTTCACGGTTAACGGTTGCTATGAAATCATCGAAATCCAATTGTCCAACACTACGTATTAGTGAAAAATAAACTTGTGAACTTTCATTTGGATCATAGAAAATATTAAACCTGGGCTTAAAGTACTTAAGTGTTCTAGATGAACTAACATCACTCCCAACTTGATCGAGTGAAGAAAATTCACCGGCAAGTTCAGTTTCAATCTCAATTTTTTTAAATGGTTTCCAGCTATGAGAAGTGAAAATCTCTATTCTATCTTCAGTAATTTTCTGATCACTATTAATGATAGGAATATTAACTTGAATATCATTAACAAGATCATAAAATTCTATTCTCTTATCAAGAGTATTAATGGCTCCCTCAACACCAATCTCAAACTGGTTATTCTCATTAAAATTAAAATCTAAGGTTGCTCTTATTATCTTTTCTGTTTCACTCTTGTCTCTATTATCTCCACCGAGTTGTTCAAGGTTATTTAAAGGAACAAGCAATGAGTCAGTATCTGTAAAGCCTAAAGGTAAATTATAATTGGTGTTATTTCTGTTATTTTCTGCATTTGAGTAAACAAATAAGGTAACAAGCTTAGTTTTTTTATTAAACCTGTATGTAATATCACCACTAATTTCCCATTTTGTATTATCACCATCAAGATTATCCAAATAATTTTCTGATGAAATAATAAAATCATTTGTTGGGTCTGAAAAAAAATTCGATATATATTGTTTATTAACTGGTAAATGGTCTATGAGACCATTTATAGAGACATTACCAACGGCTGTATCGTAACTTAGAGAGCCTCTTGCTATATGAATGACTTGTTTAGAACGTTGCGTTTCAAATTCTCTTGATAACTCGTCCATTTGAGGGTTTGTAAACACATCTTTGATATCTACAGAACCTGACCAAGGTCTCAGTTGAAAAGATGTAGCGTAAGATATACCCTTTAAATCTCCACTATAAGAAATATTTGTTGCAAACTGTTTTGGACCCTTGTGTGAAGCAGAGATGCCCGCTTCAACAACTCCGCTACCTGTCGAAGCGTCTTCATTCAAAATTACGTTAATAACGCGAGACCCAACATTAGTATCAAGCTCTTTGACGTTACCAGTAATTAATTCAATCCTCTTTACAGATTTTGCAGGAAGATTTGCTAAAAATACTGAGCTACTAACTTGTTTCCCTGTTAAACGCTTTCCATTAATTAAAATTTGATCCGTGTTGGACCTTAAGCCTCTCTTATCATTCTGATTAAATCCATAAGTGTTTAGCAATCCTTCAGTCCCTGGTATTCTCCTAAGCATATCTTCTGCACTCATTGGCCTGTAAGGCTTAAAATATTCAGGGTCATAAACAATTATAGAACCAGCATCATTGGAATTATCTTGCCTAACTTCTTGAGCTGAAATATCAATTGAAAAAAATAGGACACAGAAAAATATAATTAAATTATTAATAATTAAGACCTGATGTTCTTTTGAAAAAAATAAGTTCTGCACTTTGTTACCTTAGAAATAATAAAATTAACGACTCATTTGGTAAAAAAGTTACATCGTTAAAATTGGATAAAATATATACCATTACGATAAATTTACTTATTATTTATACGTAAATGTTCGTTAATTGGACTTTTTAAATAAAGGGTTTATCTAAATATTCTATACAAGCGATTTTTTAAAGATTGTTGAAAACGTATCCCATGCCACCCGTGCTTGAGAAGCATGAAAAACTGGAGTGTCTGAAACACACCAACCATGTCTTGCATCTTCATAAACCTTTATATTTGCATTTAGTCCTGCATCATTAAAAGTCTCACGAAGCGCATCCTTAACATGAGGTTCTTTTTCATCATCATCGCATGCAATAGCAATATGAAAATTAGATTTCATTTTGGGAATTAGATGATGCGGACTCTTTGGGCCATCAATCACCAAACCTCCTCCGTGAAAAGAACACCCAGCCCCAAAACGTTCGGGTAAAGCTGACACTGTCCTCATCATCATAAAACCACCCATACAATAACCATTCACACCCATTTTTTTTGAGGGATTAACATGTTTTTGTTCATCAAGATATTTTACAAAATTGATTGTATCATTTTCAATTCCCCCCTCTTCATATAGTGTTTTCATCATTTCAATCCCCTTAGACTTATGATCAGGGTTTTTGAAATCAAAATCTTTTTCTGGGGTTGGTAATCTTGATAAACGATAAAAAGGATTTGGTATAAGAACAGAATAGCCTTGAGATGCAAGCTTTTTTCCCATTTCCCTAAATGCTGGACGCAAGCCACCAATATCAGTCCATATGATAACCGCTGGATACTCACCCTTTACAGGATGGCTTAATGAAGCTTCACAGACGCCATCATTTGTTTCAATCTCAACATCTTTTTCTAAAACATCCATGTCCTTACTCGCTTCCTACTTTTTAAATAATAATTAACTTCAATGTTTAATGATTAGTTTATTTTCTTTTGTCAATTTCTTACTGATCAAATCCCTATAATTCTCTTAAAAACTATGAATCTTTATTGAAATCAACAAGTGTTCTTGCTATGTTCTTTTTATGAATATGACGATAATTAACCTCGGCCAAATAACGGCTGGTTTTCCAAGCCCTGCTGCAGACCACGAACACAACCGATTGGATCTGTTACAAAAGCTTGTCAAAAAACCGGCAAGTACATTTGTTTTTGAAGTACAAGGCGTTTCCATGATTCAAGCTGGTATTATGCCTGGTGCTTGGTTAGTTGTAGATCGCTCTATCACTCCCAGAAATGGTCACACAGTTGTTGCCGTGGTTAATTCTGAATTCACAGTCAAACGGTTTGGTTATCAAGATGGTCACCCTGCTCTTTTCTCTGCTAATAAAAAGTATGCTCCTATTCTCTTCAAGGAATTTGATGAGTTAGAAATTTGGGGTGTCGCAACGTATTGCATCAATCCGCTTGTATAATATGTTTGCTCTTGTTGACTGCAATAATTTCTACGCTTCCTGTGAACGATTGTTCCGTCCAGACCTTAGAAATAAACCAATTGCTGTTTTATCAAATAACGATGGGTGTGCTATTGCCCGTTCTGAAGAAGCTAAGGCACTTGGTATCCCCATGGGTGCTCCCGCATTTAAAATTCGCCACCTCAAAGCACATGGCCTCATTACAATGTCCTGTAACTTCCCACTGTATGCGGATCTATCAAACCGAGTAATGCAAACTCTTAAAGATGAGAGTCCTGATGTTTCTGTCTATTCCATTGATGAAGCATTTATTAATCTCAAAAAAATTAAAGACCCACTAAATTTTGCTCTAAGTATCAAAAAGATTGTTGAAAGAAATACAGGTATCTCTATTTCTATTGGGATTGGTCCTACCAAGACTCTCTCTAAAGCAGCCAATCGATATGCTAAAAAAAATAAAAATAAAACAAACCATGTCTATGTTGTTGATAAGAACTGTACACATCTTCTAAATACAATGGATACTCAAGATATCTGGGGAATTGCACAAGGGCTTGGGAAACGACTAGCACTATGCAATATTTTTACAGCAACTGATTTATCACTTATGGAACCTTACAAAGCACGAAAACTAGGTGGTGTTGGACTCGAGCGCATTGTTAGAGAACTAAAAGGTATTTCCTGTTTATCCTTTGATGAAACACCATCGGGAACAAAATCTATTATGGTATCGCGTACTTTTGGTCGATTACAAACTCACTTTGAGGGACTTTCCCAATCTATTTCAATGTTCGCTGCACGTGTTTCTGAAAAAGCACGTTCAAAAAGAAGAGAGGGACAATACGTCACAATCTTTTTACGTACCAATAAACACCGCAAACAAGACAGACAGTACCATGCATCCCTCAGCACCTCTCTGAAACATCCGTCTGCAGATACCCGAGACATAGGCCATGCAGCTCTTCATTTGCTCAAAAAAATATACAAGCCTGGATTTAACTATAGTAAAGCAGGCGTTCTTCTCACTGCGCTAACACCAAAAGAAGGAAGGCAATTCAACCTTCTTTCCCAACCCAGAATAAAGTCAGATGAACTGATGAATGCTATCGATAAGATTAATTTTATAAATGGAAAGGAAACAATACGCTTTGCTGCCTCTGGGGTTCATCGAAAATGGAAAATGAATCAGAATAATTTGAGCCCAGCTTACACGACTCGATGGTCTGATCTGCCTAAAGTATTGATAAAATAAGTAAAAAATACGGTGACTATTTTTTATGAACCTAATATGGAAATTTATCGTAAAGAACTATATGAAAAAAATACCGTGGATACTTAAATATTATTTCTGTGCATACATTCTCATAATCACAGTCGTTATTTTAATGCAATAGAACCTAAAGGTTGAGGCAGTCTGCTTCAACTACTGGATTAGAAGAACCCTGAATTGATTTTATGAGACCAGCACGTCTGCATTCCCATTCATCAACAGGGTCAGCCTTATTCCATAAACTTATTTGCTCTTTAGAAATATTATTAAATATATTTCTATCTGGATAAACCAAGTCCATATAAAGATAAGTTCTTGCTATATCCCCCAATCGGTTAGATGGAGGTTCAAATGTTTTATTTTTCACCTCTACATCACAGCTTCCAAATTCTCTTTCCTCGCCCAAAATACTGCCAAAAGGATAATTTGATCTCACTTCATTAATTTCTCCTACAGAGGGTTGAAGATTATAGAGGTCTGACTGCATTAATCGGAATTCACGGCTAACTTTCTGCGTACACCTTCGACCTTTAAAATGTTTACCTTGAGAAGTAATGCACTTCGGGTGTCCATTTGTCCAAGAAGTGAAAGATCTTCCAAACTCTGAAGCAGGAACAATATGTTCCCATTCAATACGAGATGCTCTTTTAATATTTTTTTTTGGTTTATAACCACAAGAATTCCAGTCTGGTGACTTCATATTAAAGGAACATCCGCAATAAAATGTAATTGGTTTATTGAGATAAATTTGAGCCAGTTTATCTTTAGCTTCTTTGTAATTATCGAGTGTCATATTTTGTGAAAAGGAAATATAAGGAAATAGAAATAGAAATAGAAATAGAACTTTTCTCATCTTTTACGATTCAACCCAAGCATAAACGTGATAATTTTATCTGCTAATCTCACAGGTAAAACTTTAAGAAGATTATTTTGAAAAGCATTAGAATCTAGTGTATACCGCGTTGCTTTTTTTCTACCTTGAGCAATATCGATAACACATTTTGAAATACGATCAACACTATATCCTTCCCTTTCCATCTTATCAGCATATTTTATTACTTTCTCAAGAGAATCACGCATAGGAGAATTACCATAACGCTCATTAAGTTCATTTGTTTGCATCTTACCCCAGATGGGAGTCTTCACAGGCCCTGGGGCAACAACCACAACATCAATACCGTAAAAAATAAGTTCCCTTCTTATTGCCTCAGAAAAACCCTCCAAACCAAACTTGCTCATATTATAAGGTGACATAAAAGGAGTTGCAGATTTTCCAGCTATGGAGCCGATATTAATAATTTTTCCAGAGCAACCTGAACGGTTCTCATCAGCACCCAATAAATTAAGATATGCTTGAATACAATGAAAAACTCCCAAGAGATTTACTTCAAACTGGTATCGAAATTCATCAGAGGTCAATCCGTGAAGAGGGCCTGCAACAACAATTCCAGCATTATTAATGAGCAGATCGAGCTTATTCCCTTCAAGGAATTTATCAACTTTCAGAACTGATTCTCTAACCTCTTGCTCATTTGTTACATCAAAGATTAAAGGCTCGAAGTTTTGATTTAATTCTTGCCTTAGATTTTCAGCGTCTTTGTAACTTCGAACTGATCCAAAAACTTTGTAACCATGTTCACATAATGTCGAAGCAATATCTCTTCCAATACCTGTTGAAACACCTGTAACTACTGCTGTCTTCATAACTTTTCTATAAAATAATTAATGGGTCTTGTTCTGAGTTAAGAGGCTCATAACCTGTTTTAGTAACCCGAAACAAGTCTTCATTATGGCCCGTTCCATAGCCAACCTGCAAATAAGGAAGATCAACAGTTAAAACCATATCTTCCTCAAGAACATGATCAATTCTATCTATACCAAACTGAGGTAGACTAAACGGATTGTCATCATGTTGCAAACCAACAGAATGTGGCGTTACAAAGACAGCATCTTTGGGCATACCGCTTTTAATCATTACATCGTAGCCTATTTTTCTTAACTCAGAATATTTAACACCAGGTTTAATTGCATCATAAACTGCTTCGCGAGCAGTTTGGTTTGCCTTATGTCTTTTCATCACTTCTTTTGAAGGCTCACCTAATATAAAGGTACGAGCAGTATCTCCATGATATTGTTTAAAATGACTGACTGCATCAACCAGATATGGCTTACCTTTAACAATCTCTCCATCAGGCAGGCCCCCTCCTGGCATACCTGCAATAAAACTGGTCATATCATTTCCACGGATTGCGCATTCCACGCGGAAAATTTGTACAACCTCGTCTTGTGTCATACCAGTTTCAATAGAACGAATAGTTGCAAGACATGCATCACCATTATTTCGCCCCCCTATTCTCTGATAAGCAAGTTCTTGTTCTGTCTTAACCATACGAATTAGCTGAAAGACCCCATAACCTGGAACACATTCTATATTAACCATATCAGTTGATGCGAGAAGGTCTGCAATACGCATATCATCAACAGCTACTCTTCCTTTTGTAATACCTTGAGACTTTAGAGCTTTTGCTATTCCCCATGCAGCATTAGCCGAAAGATTAGCGTGAACATTTTCCTGAGCATTAACCCATTTTTTTTCACGGGGTGTTAGTTCAATGTTTTCTAAAACTGGGTATTTACGCGTGGATGCATTCTTTGGCTCCACAGGAATACCATCAGCATCATATTCTTTATAGTTATTGGCCCCAAAACCGTATGGGATTAATGAAGCAGTTTCACGGTCACCATTGGCAATATGCCATGCTGAAGAAGCACTAGAAACAAGATGGATCTCTTTTTCAGGATCTTTTGCATAGGTTGCAAAACCAGGGTACTCACTTCTGAATTTAACCCCAATTGTAATCACATTGGTAAGGTAAAAGACATTTATAGGGTCTAAAGCAATTAAACCCTGTATATCAAAACGCTCCATGACTTCAAATGCTCTAGCTCTATTAACCAACAACCCCCCATCAAGTATTGGTTTATTATTTAAAACAGAAGAGGCTCTTATATCAGATGGCAGAATAGAAACTGGCAAAGCACCAGCAGTTCCTTTTAACAAAGAACGTCTATTTAAGTTAAAATTTTTCATATAACCCTCTCACCCATTTATGATAGCTTTTATTTTACAAGAAATGAATGTAAAACTTTGTTACAAATGAAACCAATATCAAAATTAATACAATATAAATTTAGGACTTAGTATGACAGAACAAGCAGACATCATTCAAATCAAAACTAAACCAGATCCATTTGAAGCCTTTAATCTTTCACAAGCTATAGCTTTTGGTGATTTAATTTTTGTTTCTGGACAAGCAGCACTTGACCTAGAGGGAAACATTCAGGGAGTAGGTAATTTTGATATACAAGCAGAAGTTTCAATAAAAAATTTAGAAATAGTTCTAAAGGCTGGGGGAAGCGACCTCTCAAAAGTTCTAAAGGTAACAATCTTTATGAAAGATATGAAAAACTTTCCTAAAGTAATTGAGTTAAGAGAGAAATTCTTCAAAAAACCATATCCTGCAGATTCAATTGTGGAAGTTTCATCTTTAGCCTTACCTGAGCTTGAATTTGAAATTGAGGCTATAGCTAAAAGATAGTCAATTATTAACTTAAAAACTTGATTAGCTTATTTTAATTTTTTTTAAGAAGTATACTTTTAAGCTTGCACCACTTCGTATAATTCACCCACAGCACCTCTAAGCGTAAAACCTTCTGGTCTTTTATTTTTTGGATTAGGTAACGCCCCTTCTCCGACCAATTTAATACCAGCTTTTTGGCACATTTTCCTACATTTACCCAGATCATTAACTTGAAAAGTAAGCATCGCAAGACCTGTCTTATCAAGACTACATGGGTAAACTCGCCCTTCTCTGGCATAAAATTCCCAAACTTCAAGTGCCACGCCAGAGCCAACACTTCCCCAGAGAAAATAAGAACCCTTAGGTGCACCAATCATTTCATTTACGTTATCTTGATAGCATTCCATTTGCGATGTGCGTTTGAGTCCAAATGCTTTTTCAAAAAAACTATTAACAGGTCGTTGATCTAAACATGTAATTGAAGCACTACCAAAGCCATTATGGACCTCCTTAGACCTAACCAACTTTTGATCGCTTCTTATACTCGCTGTAATAAATAACTGCTCTCCTCCTGGGCCAAAAGGCGCATAACTCATAACGTCTATATCGGTTTTCCACATTGTGTTTCGAAAATAATAATAGCGCGGAGGAGAAATCATGGGTGTTTTTGCACTTGCAAGGATATGATAGGACTCAGATATATCGCGGCTGCCTCCCTCCATCACAAGAAGACCAGGATCATTTGGTCCAGAATAGGGCCGTGGACGGATTGGTTTTGCATAAGGGGGTGCTTCTATAATACGTACTGCTTGACCATAAGGCGTATCTGGCATTGTTAATAAAACGTGTCGACGTCCATGTTTACCAATACCGGGAGCTGAAGATACACCATTTGGTATCTCAGTATCACTAAATAATCTCATTCCAATAACATCACGATAAAAGCGTATACTTGCATCAACATCAGAAGAAACAGTTGTATAAGTTATAATTTTTACACCTAAAGGATTTGAAGTGCCTTTGGGTTCAAAAACTTCACCTGATGTTATTGTTGGAATTTCAGGAGTAAAAAATAATTTGTTATTAGATTTTATATTCGTTTCTTGAGAGAAGGAACTAATTACCTCATTAGACAATTCAGAATTAATATTAAATAAATCTCTACGTTTTATATCAACCACATTATATCTCTTTGCGCATACGTATGATAATTAAAATTTATCCCTTCAATTTCAGGTATCAACTAATTAATAGAGTTTGCTCTACTGAGACTCCTTGAAATTAGGAACATTATACTGGGTAAGATTTACAAGAATACCGTCATGATCAAAGAATAAACTTTCATAAGCTTGAGTATCAGATTTTTCTTGAGGAAATAAGACTATTGGTTCTGATATAATAGAATATCCTGCTTCTTTGACTCTTTCATTTATTTTAAAAATTTCAGAAGTAATAAATACAAGTGCAGAATCACCGGTTTTAACAAAGGTACGGGAAAGAGATAGGGGTGAATGCTTGTCACCAACAAATTCAAATAAACCAACATTTGCGAACACATAATCACCAGACTGCAAATGAACTACTCTAATTGTCTTACCCTCTACACCCAGAATTTGGTCCCATTCTTTGCCCTTAAACGTTTGTTCAAATCTTACTCTTAGCCCAAGTATGTCACGATAAAGCTTTAAAGACTCATCTATATCCCGCACAAAGTGAGTTGATCTCATCAATGGCGTTACAATAAAACCCTCAGGTATATCTGTAATCTGAGCATAGGAAGTATTAATAATTGAGAATAAAAATATAAAAACATTAATGAAAAAATACTTCATTATTTAATTCATACTCCATAACTTCTAAATCAAACAACAGAACATGAGACTTATAAAGAAACAACATGAAGAAAAATAAAATTTTTTATTTGTGGAAAATTAAAAACATCAGGTTGGTTGCGGGGAGAGGATTTGAACCTCTGACCTTCAGGTTATGAGCCTGACGAGCTACCAGACTGCTCCACCCCGCGTCATTGATATTTTTTAAATTCTGTAAACGTAAAACTCAATCAAAGATTTGTTCTTTAAAGACCTGGCGGCGACCTACTCTCCCGTGCCTTAAGACAAAGTACCATCGGCGCTGAGGCTTTTCACGTCCGAGTTCGAGATGGATCGGGTGTTTCATCCTCGCCATAACCACCAGATCATTAAAGAACAAAGTCTTTAAAAAGAATAAATGCCTAAAGATATAAATAAAATTAAGTTTGATGCCTAAGAATGCAGGATCTCAAGACTATCGAACAATTAGTACCGGTTAGCTACACGTATCACTACGCTTCCACACCCGGCCTATCAACGTGGTGGTCTTCCACGGTTCTCAAGGGAAATCTAGTTTTGAGGAAGGTTTCCCGCTTAGATGCTTTCAGCGGTTATCCCGTCCGTACTTAGCTACCCTGCGGTGCCACTGGCGTGACAACAGGTACACCAGAGGTACGTCCATCCCGGTCCTCTCGTACTAGGGACAGAGCCTCTCAAATTTCCAACACCCACGGCAGATAGGGACCGAACTGTCTCACGACGTTCTAAACCCAGCTCACGTACCACTTTAAATGGCGAACAGCCATACCCTTG
>MDTB01065546.1_pt1 | contig 19337 bp, 3 predicted proteins | sample 811161 | NCBI WGS metagenome assembly MDTB01 (sample SAMN05326650, study PRJNA326480) | marine metagenome | isolation source: seawater | place: Mediterranean Sea | collected 2009 | reverse complement strand
TTGAATATAATTTTCAATCAGGTGGTTCAATAATATCTGGTTTAAGCACATCTAACCAGTATCATGTTGCAAAGATTGATGAAAATTCATTTAAATTGGCAACAGATTCAGTAAATTTAGAAAGAAAGGCATATGCTAATTTAACATCTTCAGGAGTTGGTTTACAAGAATTTTTCTATCCAGAAATTAAAGTAAATATTGAAGTTTCTTATGGATCAACAGTTACAGGAACATTTAATTTAACACCTGTTGTTACGGGACAGATCACAGATGCATACGTATATGAAGAAGGATCGAATTATGGTTCAACAATTTTAAATCATCAAATAAAACCTGATATAGAAATTTTAACAGGTAAGAACGGTGAACTTAAACCAATAGTTGTAAATGGAAGAATTGATAGTGTATCGGTTGTTAACAAAGGGGATGGATATTTTTCTACACCAGACTTAGAGATAACAGACGCTGGAACAGGGTCAGGAGCGATTGTAAGACCTGTAATACAGAATGGTCAGATTATCAATGCAATCGTTATAAACACTGGTATAGGGTACAGTAGTCTTACTACAAATATTGATGTTGTACCAAAAGGATCTAACGGATCTTTAGGTGCCAGAGTTAGAAGTTTAAAATTAAATAGAGCAGAAAGATTTGGTAATTTTAATTTAACATCTCGAAAAAATTCTTTTGGATTTGGTGTTCTTGGGTATTCTCAAGATATTATTAGTACTTTAGAAGATAGTTTTTCAATTAAAACAAATGGTGATTTTGATCAGATAACTACACATTCACCCATAATTGGATGGGCATATGACGGTAATCCAATCTACGGTCCATTTGGATATTCTGATCCTGATAATATAAATTCTGATTTAAAAATATTATCTCCTTCATATAAACTTGATGTATCAAAAGTTACTAATAGACCTACTGGATTGAAAGAAGGATTTTTTGTAGACGATTATGTTTATGATGGACTAGGAGACTTAGATGCACATAATGGTAGATTTTGTAAAACTCCAGAATTTCCAAATGGAATTTATGCTTATTTTGCTTCTGTTGGAATTTCATCAAATACAGGTAAATTAGAAGGAAAATATCCATACTTTATAGGAAAAACTTACAGGTCTCCTTTAATAAATGATAATTTAATTTTAGATCATGATTTTGATTTTAATAATTCAAATTTACTAAGAAATACATTACCTTATCTTGTTGATGAGGAGTTTGGTGATAATGATTTTATTATTGAATCAAATGAAACAATTAGACAAATAACAAAAATTGAATCTGTAACAAAGGGAAATATAAATGATTTAACTGTTTTAGATGGTGGAGAAGGATATAAAGTTGGTGATTTAACTGTCTTTGATAATACAGATACGAATGGATCTGGTTTTAGTGCTAAAGTTGATGAAATTGTAGGTATTGGTGTTTCAAGAATTGATACAACTTTACAGAAATTTGAAAATGTAGTATTTACTTGGAAAGATAATGATAATGTAGGAGTAACAACTTTACCTTTCATAGAATTAAATGATCAAACTTCAATATCAATCTCTGGATTGAGTACAAGCATACTTAATCTTACAGGATCATTTAAAATAGGAATTTCTACAGATACTATTGATCTAACAAAACAAATGGCAGTTGGTAATGCTAATGGTGTAATTCAAGATATCTACGTATCGGATATTCCAAATACAGTATCAATTGGTGGATCATTAAGAGTTGGATCTGAAATATTAAGAGTATTAAATCTTTATCATATACAAAAGGTAATAAAAGTACAAAGAAATGAGGGAGGTAGCATTGGTATTGCTCATACTTCTGGATCAAAAATTGATGTATTGAATAGTCAAATCAATATTCCAGTAAAAACTAAGAAATTTGAGTCTAAAACAAATGATTTAGTATACTTTAATGGACCTCAATCAGTAGGAGTTGGCACCACAAGTGGTGGTGCGACCAGTGTAAAATACTTTGTTGGAGATGTAGTAAAAGATTTATCAATACCTACTAGAACAATACATGTACCACATCATCCATTTAAAACTGGACAAAAAGTTACTTTAGTTAAAAATAATGGTGCTAATAGATTTGATGTTGGTAGAACACCTAATGTTACAGAATTTAAACTACCTCATGTTGGCAAAAATACCCTTGATGTATATGTTATTAATAAAGGACCAGATAATATAGGTATTTTGACCACTAAAGTTGGTATTGGAAGTACAAGTGAAGGTTTATACTTCTATTCAAAAGGATCAACATCTGGAATTTCATCTGGTTTATATTATTTCTCATCCAATCATGAACAAGTAACTGGTGATCTTGAGAAAGTAACAACACTTGTTACAACTAACGTATCTGCTGCAGATACAACTACACATAACCTCCAAGAAGGTGATGTTGTTAAAATGAATGTGGTTCCTAATTTATCGGTTGGTATAGGGACAACAGCATCAATATCAGTCAATTATAATTCTGAATATGAGAAATTATTAATCAATCCTTTAACCTTTGCAGCATCAGATGTTGAAGCAAATAGAATAGACATAAGTGATCATGGTTTAAAAACTGGTGATAAGATATTCTACAGTGGAGGAGCAACTGGATTATCAACTGGTGATTATTTTGTTAATAAAGTAAGTGATAGATATTTCCAACTAGCCGAAACCTTACCAGATTTAAATGTAACTCCAGTTAAAATAGTTTCAATCACAGCTAATACTGGTGGTGCAAATCAATCTATTTCTTTAATTAATCCTAGAATTGATGTTGTAAAAAATTCTAAGTTAACTTTTGGTTTATCAAGTACAACTTTATCTAATTTTGATTTTAAGGTATTTTATGATAGAGAGTTAACAAATGAGTTTCTAAGTTCTCAAGATTCTACTATTTTTAACGTAGTTGGAGTTGGAACAATAGGCATTGGAACATCACCAGATAGACCTCTAGGTGCTGAACTTACAGTTCAATATTCAGAAAATACTCCTGATAGATTATACTATGGTTTATCAAAAGGTGGATATATCAGTACATCTGATACTGAAGTTAAAGATTATTCAGAAATAAGATTTGTTGATAGTACTTATAATGGTGAATATAAAGTTTTTGATGTCACAAATGAAACATTTAAAATATCACCGTTAGTTCCAGAATTTACAACATACTTAGACACTGATTGTGAAAAATTAGAATATACTACAAGATCTACAAATGTTCAAGGTACAATTAAAGATTTCAAAATTATTTCATCTGGTTTTAATTACAAAAAACTTCCTAAGTTTAAATCAATAACTAGTGCTAATGGTAAGAATGCTAATATTGTAGCAGTATCAACATCTATTGGAAGAATTAATGATGTAAGAATTGTAGATATCGGGTATGAGTATTCTTCTGATAAGACATTAAGTCCAGAGGCATTTATATCACCTGTTGTAAATATTGATAATCTTGATATTATTGAGAGTGTTAATATTGTAAGTGGTGGTGCAAATTATATAAATGCTCCAAATTTAATTGTCTTTAACCCTGTTAGAAATGTAGTAGTTGATAGTTCTTCACTACAACCCATTGCACCTAATCAAACAATATCTGAAGTAAAGGTTATTGCACCTGTAACTGGATTAGATTCATTAAATCATCAGATTATTGCTATCAATAATTCAAATGGAATTGGTATTAATTCAGTTCAAACAAGTTTAACAGGATTAGTCACTTGTTTCTTAGAAACACCTATGAATGGATTTGTCGATCCACAACCATTTGCAATTGGCGATGAAATTTTTGTTGAAGGAGTGCAAAGAATTGGAGAAATTGGTGTCGGTGCAACTCAGGGGGGTATTTCAACAAATACAACAGTCGAAGGAGATGGATTTAATTCTGAAAATTATAACTATCAATTCTTTACAATAAGTGATTATATTGCAGGAGCACAAGCAATACTCAAATTTAATTTAGCAGGATTAACAACTAATCCAGGTATTGCAAAAACATTCCAATCAGGATATGCGTCAATTATCAATAAATCAAATTATCCTGTAATTGAACCTATACAAACAAGGGGTGAATTTGAGTTAAATGAAACATTAATTGTTAATTCAATAAAAACAGATTTATTAGTCGTTGAAATTAGAGATGATTATATAAAAATTGATGGTAAATTTGATCTCAAAAAAGGTGATAGAATTTTAGGAAGATCAAGTAATGTTTCTGCTGAAATAACAAGTTTAGTTAAAAATAAAGCAAAATTCAAAACTGATTTTTCAAACAGACAGGAATATGGATGGATTGATGATATTGGCAAGTTAAATGAAGATTATCAAGTAATTCCAGATAATGATTACTATCAAAATTTATCATACACAGTTAAGAGTACAATAGAATGGGATAAATTTGTAAATCCTGTAAATCGTATTGTTCATCCTGCTGGATTAAAGAATTTTGCAGATACTTCAATTGAAAGTCAAGTTTCTGTTGGTATTGGAACTACTGCTTTGACAAATGATTTGATTGTTCTTGATGTCTTAAATGTTTTAGATTTAGAAGAACAGCAAAGAGTTGATGCTATAAACAATTTTGATCTTGTAAGAGATTATGATACAAGAACAAATAGTTCAAAGTTTATTGAATTATCAAATAGAGTATTAACAGATTTCACAAGATGTAAAACAAACAGAGTTCTTGTTCATGATGATATAAGTGGAGAATTCTCAAGTACAGGTTTCCAAGAAAATAATACAATAATTGAAGAACTTTCAGAGGATTTTGGAAATTATTTAATTCAAATTGTTGATCCAGATACATCTGATGTACAATTTACAGAAGTTATAACATTAACTACAACTGATAATGCATTCTTACTTGAAAAAACAACAGATTTTACAACTTTAGAGTTAGGAGAGTTTTCAACAGAAATAACTTCAACTGGAGAAAAAAATCTTATATTTACTCCAACAGAAAAATTTACTAAAGATCATGATATTAAAATATTAAAAATAGATTTTAATTCAGATTTGACTGGCATTGGAACACAAGCAGTTGGACAAGTAGATCTAGTTGGTTCAAATGTAGGAGTAGATAGTACATCTAGTGGAGTAACTACAACAACAATTGCTCAATTCCCTAATACTGATTTTAACGGTTTATATGCGAGTATTTTTGTTCAAGATAGTATTACTAAAGAAATTAATTATAATGAAGTTATTGTAGATTTTGATGGAACAAGAACCACAACATCTCAAACATACGTTGATACATCTTTAGGTCTTAGCAATTCATCTGTAGGTGTAATAACTGCTAGATTTGAAAATAATTTAATAAAACTACAGTGCGAAAATGATAGAATTAATCCACTTGAAGTTAGATCAAATGTTGTTGGATTAGGAACCACTACAACTGGAATAGGTACTTATAGATTTTTAACAATAGGACAACCAACTGGTGCAGAAAGAAGTGCAAGATTGGAGTCAAACTATGTAACTGGAACTGCAAGTACGATAACTTATGGAACTATAAACAAAACTATTGATAGTTCTGTTAAATCGATTGTAAGGGTATCTTGTGGTGAAACATCTGCAATACATCAAATCATCTCATTGAGAGATACTGATGATGTTCTAACAGTTCAATACCCATTTGTATCTGCAGGTTCAACTACTGGTATTGGTACTTTTGGTGGTGAAATATCTGGAAATGATATTAACTTGAGATTTTATCCAGACTCTGAATTTAATTCATTAATTGAAGTTCAATCATTTAGTCAAATTTTCTATACTGCTAACGATTTTTCTAATGTACCCCAAGATCTAACATTTGGAAGAGTTACAGAAAAATTATTCTTATCGTCTTATGATGGTTTAAGTGGATTAAGAGCAAACAAGACTGCATTTGATTTAAAATATGAAGGAACACCAATTTACATAAAAACATTCAATCCAGTTGGAATTAACTCAGTTGCAGATGGTGTAGGATTAGTTAAGACTACAGGTCTGTTTAACATTCCAAATCATTTCTTTAATACAAATGAACAATTAACATATACACCTGGATCAACATTTACTGGTATAGCAGCGACTGCAGTTTCTATTGGTCAAACTACCAATACTGCAGGTGTTGTAACAACCATATTGCCTAGCACCGTATTTGCAAAAGTTATTGATGAAAATAAATTTGAACTGTATACAAGACCTGAATATGTTTCATCAGGTGCTGCAGTAACATTTACTGGTAGTGGTGGTGGTAATGTACACAAATTGTCAATGACAAAACAATTGACAAAATCAATTATTGGATTAGATGGTGTTGTACAACAACCAGTTACATTTACTAAGATTTCTCATACTTTAGGAACTTTTGATGGATTTACACATAATAGCACTGTTGGTATTGGTCTTACACAATTAGTTCTTAGCGGTATAGGTTCTATAACAACATCTGATATTTTAAAAATTAATGATGAATTTATGATTGTTACTGAAGTTGGATTTTCAAGTACACCAACAGGAACAATTAATGATGCAATAGATGTTGCTGCAGGTATTGCAACACTTCCTACAGTAAAAGTAAGGAGAGGACAATTAGGCATTTCAGCAACTACTCATACTGCTGGAGCAACAGTAAGACTTCATAGAGGATCATTCAATATTATTGATAGTACTTTACACTTTACAGATCCTCCAAAAGGAAATACTAGATCAAGAAAAGATGATACAAATTTACCTTTTGTTAAAGCAGATTTTAGTGGTAGAACTTTCCTCAGAAGTAACTATACTACTAATATGTTATTTGATGACATATCAGATGACTTTACAGGAATTGGTAAAACGTATAGTCTTACAGTTGGTGGAGCAAACACTTCTTCAGGTATAGGTATTGGTAATGGAGTTTTATTCATAAATGGTGTATTTCAAACACCAAAAACTTTAAACAATACAGGTAATAATTATGAATTTATAGCAGATACAACTGCAGGTATTTCAACAGTTGAATTTACTGGTATAACTTCTACAAATGGTGATTTTATAGTATCAGAATCTGATATTAACCAAAACCAAGTTCCAAGAGGTGGAATAATAATATCTCTAGGATCAACTGCTGGTCTTGGGTACGCTCCATTACAAGGTGCAAAAGTAAAAGCATTTAAAAATAATGCTGGAGGATTAACAAGTATTGTTGGTATTGGTACATCATCAGGATTTAATCTTGGTATTCAAACTGCTGCATACGATAATATCACAGGTATTATTACAGTAACTACTAACACTGTTCACGGATTTGGACTTGAAAGACCAAACACTGTTAAATTAAAGAATTTAGAGTTTAGTTGTGTGGGTTATAGTGGTGTTACAACGACTATTTTCCAAGATCATGATAGACCTTTATTCTTAGTTGGAATTGTCTCTGATAGAACATTTAAAGTCCAAGCAGGACCAAGTACAATCTATCATACTTATCAAGGTGGTGGTGAAGCATATGAGTTCTTTGAAGATCTTACATTTGGTTCAGGATATCGTGGTGGTTCAGTTGCGATTGGTGTTACTGATCAGGCATATGTACATAGATTTGTGAGTTCTGGTATAGGTTCAGTTAAGAAAACTGCATTCTCAGGATCATCAAGTCAAGGATTTACTGCTACTAACGCAGATTATATCTCTCATACTGGAAATCTAATACTTACTATTCCAAATCATACTTTTACAACTAGTGATACAGTTGGTATTGATACTGGTGGACTAGTATTTAAATGTTCTAAAGATGATTTCTTCTCTGATCATCCTTATCCTCGTGAGGTATCAAAAACTAAGGGAACTGCATCTGATGGAGTTGGTGGTAAAGATCCATTTGCTGGAATACAAACTGGTATTGGAGCAACTACACTTAATACAATCACATTCTTCGTTGGTCAAGGTGGTGGTGGTGGAACTGGTGCAAATGTTACTGCATCTGTTGGTGTTGGTGGAACTTTATCATTTAATATTGTTTCTGCAGGAACAAGTTATGTAAATCCAGAAATTATCATTCCAGAACCTAATTACGATAACTTACCTGTTGTTGGTGTTTCAAGATTAGGAGTTGGTTCAACTACAGATACTGGATCTAACTTATTAATTGATGTAGAAGTAGGAGCATCGAGAACAACAGTTGGTATTGGTTCAACTACATTTGAAATATCTAAGTTCCAAATAGCAAGACCTGGTCATTCATTTAAAATTGGTGACAAATTCAAACCTGTTGGATTAATTACTGCTGCACATTTATCACAACCAATAAACGAATTTGAACTTGAAGTTTTGCAAATATTTAATGATAAGTTTTCTTCTTGGCAATTTGGTGAAATTGATTTTATTGATAATATTAAAAACTTACAAGATGGTTCAAGACTTAGATTCCCATTATTCTTTAATGGACAATTATTAAGTTTTGAGAAAGACAATACAAACTCACAATCTGCATTAATTGATTTGGATGCAGTATTATTAATATTTGTCAATGGAGTTCTTCAAAAACCAGGTGAATCTTATTCATTCCGAGGTGGTACAACATTTATATTTGAAGAAGCACCTACGGGAGAGACATCACCAGGTGCAAATGATCACGATAAAGTTGATATATTCTTCTACAAGGGTCAAGATGGAGTTGATGTAGATTTAGTTGATGTTCAGGAGACAATAAAGATTGGTGATGAATTAAAGATTACAAAGAGTCCAATAGAGGTAACTACTTCTCAAACTGGTGAAAGAGTTGTTAAAGAAATATTAGGTGCAGATTTAGTTGAAACTAATATCTACACTGGATTAGGGGTTGATGAAGTTAATGAAAAACCAGTAAGATGGACAAAACAGAAAGTAGATTTAGTTGTAGGTGGACAAGTAATTGATAAATCAAGACCTTCTCTTGAACCACAAGTTTATCCTACTGCAAAAATTATTGGAGATCTTTCAGTAATTTCTGGTACAAATAGTGCAAATAGTATATTTGTTGATGAAGTTGAATCGTTCATTTATGAAGACGATGTTTATGGTTTATCAGCATTTGAATTTGATGCTCTAATAACATCAGGAAAGATAAATGTTGGTGCTTCAGCAACTGCTATTGTTTCTGCTGCTGGAACCATCTCAATTGATATTACAAATGCAGGATCTGGATACTTATCAGCACCAAGTATTACAATTAGACCACCAATCGGTTCTGGAACTACAACTGGTATTGGATCTACAGCATTTGCAACAACCACTGTAACAAATGGTTCAGTTACTGATACATCATTTACTGCTGTTGGTCTTGGTTATACACATTCAAATCCTCCAGAAGTTATCATAGAGTTACCTCCATTCCAAACTGAAAAAATTACATCATTTGATCAGGTAGAAGGTTTTACAGGAATTATAACAGGTATAACAACTACAACTACTAATAGTGGAACACAAGCAGCACTTAAATTCTTCTTTAGAGCAACAAAAACTGTTCAACCTAGACTTCAAGTAGGATATCCAGTCTTTATAAGAGATACATCAGTTGGTCATGGAGTTACATCCGTTGATGGACACAATTCTTCTATAGTTAGTATTGGCACAACATTCTTAGATAACATTTATAAAGTAGCTTCTATTTCAAGTGGTGGAGGTGAAGATGCTGAAATCGTTTGTAATGTTGAGAACGGTTCTAATATTGTTGGTATTGCAACCACAGGTTTCCACTATCCATCTGGAATTACTACATCTACATCATTGGGTCGATTAAGTTGGGGTAGATTATACGATGGAGTACGATCAAGTAATCCTATTTCGATAGGTGTGACTGGATTAACAGTCAATACTGGTTTAACTACATTCCCAACTATTCAAAGAAAAAATTATGATCCAACATCACATAGGGGTCTCAGATCCACTGGTGCGATCAGAGTATTTGGACTTTGATTAAATAACCACTATAAATAAAAAGAAAAGCAAAATTTTAAGATGTCGGCAATAGTTACTGACCAATTTAGAATTCTGAACGCAAATAACTTTGTTGAATCAGTAGAAAATACAAATAATTCATACTATGTTTTTGTAGGACTAGCAAATCCTCAAGGAGCAGATACTGTAGTAGGTTATGGAAGATCAGGAAATTGGAACTCAAATACTCCTGCACCAACAGATAGTTTTTCATATAGAGCACACTCTGGAGATACTATGATGTTTGGTAAAAAGGTATCATCAGCAAATATACGAAGAATTATAAGAAGAGTTGATTGGATATCTGGAAATAGATATGAAATATACAGAGATGATTATAGTGCTACAAATCAAAGTCCTCTAACTAAAGCAAATAGATTGTATGATGCGAACTACTACGTACTTAATTCCGACTTTAAAGTTTACGTTTGTATTGATAATGGATCAAGCGGAACTAACCTACTTGGGAACGTCTCACAAGATGAACCAACATTCACAGATTTGGAACCATCAAAAGCAGGAAACAGCGGTGATGGATATGTTTGGAAGTATCTTTTCACTGTTTCGCCTAGTGATATTATTAAATTTGACTCAACTGAGTTCATCACTGTCCCTAATGATTGGTCTTCCAGCACTGATGCTCAAATAAGAGCAGTACGTGAAAATGGAGATTCTACGGTAAATGAAAATCAAATCAAACACATCTATATTGAAGATGGTGGTAATGATTATGCAGACGGGTTAGGTCAAGAAGTTGATATTATTGGTGATGGTTCAGGTGGTAAGGCGAGAGTTGATGTGGTAAACGGTACAATCACAGATGTAAGTGTGAGTGCAGGTGGAAAAAATTACAGTTATGCTTTAGTTGATTTAGGAACACTCAATAGTAATGTTGGTGCAGATAAAAAAGCAAAACTTATTCCTATAATACCACCAAAGTTGGGACACGGAAATGATGTATATACTGAATTAGGGACTGATAGAGTGATAGTATATGCTAGATTTGATGATTCTACAAAAGATTTTCCAATTGACACTAAATTTGCACAAGTAGGTATTGTAAAAAACCCAACGAAAGTAGGTACAGCATTAACCTATACAGATAATACTTATTCATCCTTACAAGCAGTTAAATTTAGTACTGTAGCTGGATCTTCACCTAAAATAGGTGAAGAAATTAGACAAACTCTGTCTGTTTCTCCACTTAATGGAAAAGTTGCAACAGGTTTTGTAGCATCATATGATCTTGAAACTAAAGTTTTAAAATATTTCAGAGATAGATCTTTAAATTTTAGCAGAACTTTTTACGATCATACTGACTATTCAGGAATTTCTACATCGGGTAGAGTATATGAATTTGAAAATGCAAGCACTTCAAATAATATAGTTGGAACAGCAACTTCATTCTCTGGAGCAGTTGATATTACTTTTTCAGATGCCACAGTAAACCCAAATGGAACCAAGGTAATTAACTTGGGAACGACGTTTGCTCAAGGGTTATCTGATAGTGAGATAAATAAAGGGTCTGGTGAAATAATATATCTAGATAATAGACCAATAATCAATCGAAATCCTCGTCAAAAAGAAGACATAAAAATCATACTAGAATTTTAACCGATGCCACAGAAGACTAACTTAAATATATCACCTTATTATGATGATTTTAATAAGGATAAGAACTTTTATAAGGTTCTATTTAAACCTGGATATCCCGTACAGGCAAGGGAATTAACTGGTTTACAGTCTTTATTGCAAAATCAGGTTGAGTCATTTGGAAAACATATATTCAAAGAAGGATCAATGGTCATACCTGGTGGTATTGAATATGATCCAACTTATTTTTCTGCAAAGGTTAACGGAACACACTTAGGTATTGATATTTCCGTTTACTTAAGTAATATTATTGCAAATAATGATGGAAAAGGCACAAGAGTAAGAGGACAAAGTTCTGGTATAGTTGCAACAATTAAAAACTTTATTTTACCTCCAGAAGAAGGTGTCGATGATATAACAATTTTTATAAAATATAATCAATCTGGAACTGATGGTGAAAGTGCTGCATTTCCTGACGGTGAAATATTAATACTTGAGGAAAATGTAACTTATGGTAATACAACATTAAACACTGAGGAAACAGTTTTAACTTTAGTGTCTGAGAATGCAACTGCTACAGGATCTGCATTTGGTGTTAACAAAGGTGTATATTTCTTACGTGGTGCATTCGTAGACGTACCAACCTCTCAAATTATTTTAGATCCCTACTCTAATGAACCATCTTATAGAGTTGGTTTTGAAATTTTAGAAGAGATTATAAATGCAAACGATGACTCTTCATTGTATGATAATGCAAAAGGATTTACAAACTTTGCAGCACCTGGTGCTGATAGATTTAAAGTTACAGTAAAACTTGCTAAAAAGGATTTACAAGATTTTCAAGATACTAATTTTGTTGAATTATTCAGAACAAATCAGGGTCAAACTAAAAAATTACAAGATTCTACAGTATATTCTGAGTTAAAAAAATATTTTGCAAAGAGAACATTTGACGAGTCAGGTAATTATGCAGTTGAACCTTTCCGTGTAACAACTCAAGACTCATTGAATGATGAAACTGGATCTGGTGGGTTATATACTGAAAATCAAGTAACAGATGAAGGAAATACTCCTATCGATGATTTAATGTGTGTTAAATTGTCACCAGGTAAAGCGTATGTAAGAGGTTTTGATGTATCATTACCAGGAACCACTGTAATTGATGTAGAAAAACCAAGAACTACTAAAACAGTTAAAAATGCATCTATCCCATTCAGTATGGGTAGTTTGGTAAAAGTAAATAATGTTAATGGTGCACCTACAATCAGTCTTGGTGGAAATAATACTAATGTTGTTCAGTTAAGAAATCAAAGAGTTGGTACTAACAAGACATTGGCACAAGGACTACAAGTTGGAGAAGCAAGAGTGTACTCTTTTGGACTTTCTGATGCTTCATATGCAGGTGCAACAACACCTTGGGATTTAAATCTATACGACGTTCAAACATTTACTATTTTAAAAGGTAGTGCTTTCGTAGATTCTGATGTATTAAAAGGTACAAAGATAAGAGGTTTAGCAAGTGGAGCGATAGGTTATGCTGCTAAAAATGCTGGTGCAACAGGAATAGACGAAATAGTATTATCTCAAACAACAGGTACATTCATAAAGGGTGAGCAAATTAAAATAAATGAGAGAGATATAGTTGGAAAAATATCTATTAAAGAAATATTAGCATTCACAGTCGATGATATCAAATCAATTTATCAAAGTAATTTTAGTGCAGGTATATCAACCTTTAATGCTGACACTATATTATATGATCGAGTTTTACCAAATTTTTCAATATCAGATGAATTAAACATAGTTGGAAGTGCAGCAAGTGTTGCAAATAGAAGTTTTGCTGGAGTTGGTATTAATACAAATACGATTATTGCATATAATAAAGGTAATTATCAAGACCCTACATTTAATGAAATTTCTAATATTTCTAATGATGGAAAAATATTAACTCTATCAGCAACAACAAATGTTGTAGGTGTAAGCACAGGAACTATATCTGCAACTTCATCATCATTTAGAATTAAAGTGCCTAGAATATTAAATTTAGAAAATTCTGGCATATATTCAAAATTACCAAGAAAAATTATTTCTAGTGTTGACACTGCAAACTCTAATTTAATTATTAGTAGACAAATTAGTGGTCAAACAGTTTCAGCAAGTGGATCTTTAACAATTAACTCCCAACTAGGGTTGGATGCAGGTTCAGGTATTTCAAGTGCTTTCTTTGAACCATTTGATGCCGAAAAATATTCTATTCATTATCAAAATGGTTTAATTGAAACTCTAACTGCAGATCAAGTATCTGTTGATAATGCAAACAATGATGTTACATTTAACGGTTTATCTCAGTCTTCAGCAACTCAAGTGACAGTGAATGTCTCTATGAAAAAAGTTGGTGCTTCCAGTAAATCAAAAGATTATACAAGAAGTCAGCAACTTGAAGTAACACGAACAGTTGGTATATCGACTTTAACAAGTTTACTAGTACCAAGTAATGCATATGGATTGAGAGTTGAAGATAGAGAGATTTCACTTAATGTACCAGATGTATCAAAAGTCGTTGCGGTTTATGAGTCAAAAACAACAAGTGCTCCAACATTAGATGCTTTGACATTTGTATCTGGTTTGTCACTAAACACAAATGCTATTCTTGGAGAGAAAATAGTTGGTAAAGATAGTAGAGCAGTAGGACAAATTGTAGCACGACCAAGTGCAACTGAAATTAGATTTGTTTATCTAAATGGAAATAAATTTGTAATTGGGGAGGTTGTTGAATTTAAGGAATCGGGTGGTGAGCACATATTACAAGGAACAATAGCAGGTAATTTTGTTGATCGTACAAACAATTTTGTTTTAGATAAAGGTCATAAAGCACAATATTGTGATTATTCTAAAATTATAAGAAAAGCAAAAGTAGGTGTTCCATCTAAAAAATTATTAGTTATTTTTGATCAATATCAAGTTGCAAGCGGAAACAGTGGTGATTTCTATTCAGTAAATTCATATACAAAAGAAAGATATTCAAAGGATATTCCTTTGATAGACGGAAATAGGGCAACAGATGTAATTGATTTAAGACCTAGAGTAAAAACTTTTACTGTAAGTAATGAGAATGTTTCTCCTTTCTCATTTGGAGCAAGAGAATTTGAATCAACAAATCCATATGTAGTTACTCCAAATGAAAGTTCAATATTAGGATATAGTTACTATCTACCTAGAATTGATAAACTTGTGATCAATCAATATCAAGAAGTAAAATTAATAAAAGGTGAACCTGCAGAAGAACCAGTACCTCCAACTGAAGAAGGAAATTCAATGGAGGTTGCTGAGATATCTCTACCACCTTATCTTTTCAACACTGTTAAATCTCCAAATATTAAAATGTTTGAAAATAAGAGATTTACAATGAGAGATATTGGTGCTCTTGAAAAAAGAATTGAAAATTTAGAATTAACAACAACTTTGAGTGCATTAGAAGTAAATGCACAATCACTTCAAGTAAGAGATGCTGACGGTCTTAATCGATTTAAAACTGGATTTGTTGTCGATAATTTCTCAGATAGAAACTTTATTGACTTTACACCAGAGACAGGATCAAGATGTGATGTTGATGTTGTAAATAAGGAATTAATCAGTGCAACTGATTTCTGGTCAATTAATCCAGAGTTAGCTGTAAATCCATCTATCGATATTGATTCTGCTGATCTTAACTCTAATCTACAACTTTTAGATACAAACTGTAAGAAAACTGGTGATTTAATAACATTAGATTATACTGAGATTGATTGGTTAACACAACCACAAGCTACTGAAGCAGAAAATGTAAACCCATTCAATGTTATCGTCTTTATGGGTGGTATTATTTTAGATCCACCATCTGATAATTGGGTTAGAACACTCTATTCAAATAATGAAAGAATTGAATCTACAGGTGCTACATGGGCAGAGGTTGCTAATGATGAGGCAATTGGACCCATAATTGAAACGGATACAGGTAAAGATGTTGATACAAATAGATCTATTCGAGATCCAGACTACAATTCTTACAGAAGAAGAATAAGAATTGTACAAAATGTATTTTCACAAAAACAACAATTTAGAAGAACATTTTCAAATGTTTTACAAGGTCCTAGTCATGAATTTGATTATGTTGAAAGTATTAAATTAACAAGTGAAGCAGATCCTTATATGCGTTCACGAAATGTTTTCTTCAGTGCAAATGGATTGAAACCTAATACAAAACATCATCATTATCTTGACAATGGAGTTCCTGATATAGTTCCTAAGTTAGTTGAAATTACAATGACTTCTGGAACATTTACTGTGTTTGAAGATATAAGCATCGAAATAGATGGAACAGAAATTGGATTTGCTAGGATACAACAACCAAATCATAAATTTGGAGATACATCAAGACCTGATGTTGGAGCAGGATTAGGATCTCCATCAGTTCTAGTAGAGAAGTATACAGTCGATCCTTTTGATACTTCAAGACCAGCACCATCAAATACTTATTCAGCAACATCTAAGTTACTTAACATTGATACAATATCACTTGCAAATCAAGAAAAATATTTTGGTTATATTAATAAGGGTGCAAAAATTATAGGTAAGAGTAGTGGTGCAGTTGCAACTGTAAGTAGTATAGATTTATTCAGTGATAATTGGGGAGACTTACTTGGAACATTCTTTTTTAGAGATGCAACTAAAACTCCAAAACCACCAACTTTATTTGCTACTGGTACAAAAACATTTAGAATAACATCTGCCCCAGAGGGCACTATACCCGTTCCTGGTAGCACTGATCATTCTAGTGATGCATCTGGCACATTTACAGGAACAGGCACTATACAAACTCAAATACAGAGTAATGTGCAAGTAAGAAACCCACCCGCACCATCTGGAACACGTCCAAGTGAAATAATCACAAGAACAAATCTAATATGGAAAGAGGGTTTAGGTGCAAAATTCAAAGCTCCTCATAGAGATCCATTAGCACAATCATTTACAGTTGATGAAACAGGTGCATTCTTAACATCATTTGATGTATTCTTTAAATCTAAAGATGAAAAAGCAAAATTATTTGTTGAGTTAAGATATGTTGAATTAGGAACTCCAACGAATTATCTTGTTCAGGATTATGCTCAAATTGCAGTAAATCCAAATAATATTAATGTATCTGATGATGCTTCAGTTGCAACTACTTTAAATTTCCCATCACCAATTTATCTTGAACCTGAAAAAGAATATGCTTTAGTATTCTTAGCACCATCTTCTGATAAGTATGAGATGTGGGTTGCCACAATGGGTCAAAAAACTGTTGGTACAACAAATCTACCTGATGTTGAAAACGTAGTTGTATCTAAACAATATATTGGTGGTAGTTTATTTAAATCTCAAAATGGTACAATTTGGACTGCTAGTCAATATCAGGATTTAGCATTTAAATTACGTAAAGCATCATTCGTCAATTCAGGAACTGCTACATTCTATAATACTCCAATTGAAGCAGGAAATCTTAATACACAAATATTACCTGATAATCCAATACGAGTATTACCAAGAAAATTAACTGTAAAATGTTCTGGTGCTTCATCTGGTGATTTCCCTCTTGGAAGAAAGGTAAGTACTGATAATGGATCTAATTCTGCAGCAGGAAATGAAGATTTATTCGTAACAGGTATTGTTGAAGGTAGAGGTGCTGCAATCAATACTAATACTTCATTTGATATAGTTTCTAATGGTGCTGGATATGCAGCTACAGGTACCAATAATGTTCCACTTGTTTCACTAACTGGTAGTGGTACAGGTGCACAGTGTTCTATTTCTATAGATGCTACAACTGGTGCAATTAATTCAATATCTAACTTAACCACTGGATCAGGATATCAAATAGGTGAGGTTTTAACTATTGATAATACAAATGTACAAATTACAAGAGGTGCTGGATTTAAAGTAGTTGTAACTGCAATTAATGCTTCTGCTGACACTTTATTCTTAACTGATGTTCAGGGTGATAAATTTACAAGTGGTCATAAACTTGTTCACTATGGTGCAAACAATAATACAAGGACGTTATCATCTGTAACTGTAAATTCACCTCAACAAAGCTCATCATTCCTAACAAGTGATTTATTTACTGGTAGCGTATTTGAAGTAACACAGTATAATCATGCACATCACGGTGCTACAAACAAAGTTGAAATCAAAAATGTTAAACCAGATACAACACTTGTCGCAACTACATCTGAATTAACTGCTGAAGGAACAACTGTATCAGTTGCAAATACATCACCATTTGCCTCATATGGTGGCATATCTGTTAGCACTGGTGAAGCATTAATAGGTGAAGAGATTGTTTCCTATACAGTTGGAATAGGTCAATTAACTCTTACAAGAGGTAAATTTAATTCAAACGCAACAACACATGCAGAGGGTTCTCTAATTCAAACATATGAAGTTGGAGGAATGCCTTTAGTTGGTATTAATACCACACATACTGTTCCAACAAATACTACTTTAGTAAATGCAACAAACATTGATAATTATTACCTAGATGTTAATGTAACAGGTATTTCCACAAGGACAAATGAACAACAATTGTGTTTTACAAATGAAAAGGGTATTGGTGGATTAGATGTCAAGATATCCCAAAATCATCAATATAGTTCAATTACACCACAATTTAATGTAATTACACCTGGTAGCACTACTCGTGTTAATTCAACACTGAGATCAGTAAGTGGAACAAGTGCAGATGGGACAGAAGTTTCATTCATTGATCAAGGATATGAACCCATTGCACTAAATAACGCATCATTCTTTCCAACACCAAGATTAGTTGCATCTAAGATTAATGAAACTAATAAACTTGCTAATCTTCCAAAGCAAAAATCTTTAACAATGGATGTAAATATGAGTTCTTCTGATCCAAATTTATCTCCTGTTCTGGATATTAAAAATGCTACATTTATTCTAGGAAGAAATAAAATTAATAATCCTGTAGGATTTGACAATTATGATTCAGATAATAGAACAAATCAAATTGAAGATGATCCACATGGATCTGTGTTTATTTCGAGAAAAGTTAATTTAAAACAACCTGCAACCTCATTAAAAGTTTTAGTAGGTGCTAGTGTACAACCTGAAGCAGACTTCAGAGTATATTACAGATTATTCAGTCCAGATTCAAGTGAAGTCTCTCAAACATATCGAGCATTTGCAGGTTACAAAAATTTAGTTGATATTGATGGTGATGGATTTGGTGATGATATCATTGATTTGAGTAGGAATGATGGTAGAGCAGATGCTTATGTATCTCCAACAAATTTTGATAAATTTGCTGAATATCAATTCTCAGTTGATAATTTAGAGCAGTTTAGTGGATTTACAATTAAGATTGTTATGATTTCTACTAATGAGTCATATCCTGTTAGATTAAAAGACTTTAGAGCAATCGCATTAGCATGATACCAGTAGAAGGACATAAAAATTTATTTCGTGATGAGAAAACTGGTGCCATAATTAATATGGATAACGCTGGTTATTCTAACTATATGTCTGATAAACGTAGAAATACTGACAAACAGGCAGAAATGGATGCTATGAAAGAGGAACTTGAGACTCTTAAATTGATGTTAAATGATCTTGCATCAAAGATAACAACATAGTAAATATAAATACTTTCTAGATCTGAATATGCTAACTTAGATGGCAGATATCAAAGTCAGAGTTGGACAACAAAATGCCACAAAGGTGATTTCATCTCTGGCAGGTGCTCAAACTCTATCACTTACAGAA
>MDTB01112247.1_pt1 | contig 19339 bp, 21 predicted proteins | sample 811161 | NCBI WGS metagenome assembly MDTB01 (sample SAMN05326650, study PRJNA326480) | marine metagenome | isolation source: seawater | place: Mediterranean Sea | collected 2009 | reverse complement strand
TACCTTCTTTCGAGCAATAAATAGCATTAAATGTAAAGTCTCGCCTCTTTGCGTCATCAGTTATATCCCGAGAAAACTTGACATTTGCAGATCTCCCAAAAGTCTCGATATCTTTTCTAAAAGATGTTATTTGAAATCTTTTTTTCATGAATTTAACGAATAATGTTCCGTATTTGGAGGCACGATTATCAAACTCTAACCCTTCTTTTTTTAAGATTTCTCTGATTTCATCAGGGCGCCCGTTTGTTGCAAGGTCTATATCAGTGATAACTTTATCAAAAAAATAATTCCTTAAAGCACCTCCAACGATAAAGCACTCTAATTTCTCCCTATTTATTAACCTCATTAAGCTCAACGTCTCAAGACCAAAAACTTTTTTAACATTGATTGGTATCAAAATTTTCACCTTATCTGTAAGAGAATTTCTCTGAGAGATTGTATAAAATTCTGGCAGTTGCACCCCATATATAATAGGAACCATAAGGTATAGCCAAATAAGTCCTGTTAGCTCGTTTTATATTGAGGAAATGCCGATTGAACTTCCTTTTTTTCAAAACAAAAGCCAAGGGCACCTCAAAAATTTCATCAACCTCATCAGAGTTTTTGATAAGTTCATCATCTGAAGAAATAATTCCTAAGAAGGGAGATATTTTGAATCCTGTTATGGTCTCGTGGGCTTGCAAGCATCCAAATATTTCAATATTACTGATTTTAATACCTATTTCTTCAGTGGTTTCTCTCAAAGCCGTATTTAAAAGGCTTTCATCTTTAACTTCATATTTTCCCCCTGGGAAAGAAATTTGACCAGCGTGTTTTTTTAGTTTCTTTGACCTCTTAGTCATGACTAGTTTCCATATACTTCCTCTCAAAACAAGGGGAATTAAAACTGCAGATGAAATTAAATCATATTCTTGAGATTCAAATAAGCTTCCGGTATCAGAAGTGGTTTCAGGTTTTCTATCAGACTTAAGGTGATAGTTAACAGGGAAAACAACATTTTTTATCCTTTGGATCATTTCCTCATTATCATGCATGCGTATTCTTTTCCAAAAAAACTATTTATCTATTTTCAGTCTATAAATTTTACCACAAAACTGACAGTCTGCTTGAATTATACCGTTAGAATCCTGCATTAATTCAATCTCCTTTCTCGAGTGACCCTTCAGAGTAGTTAATAATTTATCTTCTCTACAAGAACAGCCAAACTTTATTTTTTTTGGAGGATATACAGTGATTTCCATGGTATCAAAAATGTTATTCAACAATTTGTACTCGTCAGTTTCTTCTTTATTCCAAGAAATTTGGGCATTTTTAATGATTTTTTTTGAATAATCTTCCCAATTTTTTTTTTCTATTTTTTGTTTCTTTTCTTTTACATTTGGCATTTGTTGAACCATCAAACCCGCTGCGTTCCAGAAAGATTTTTTATCATTCTTTTCGTTCTTATTTATATCTAAAGAAAATAACGTGAAGATCTGCTCTGATTGAAAAAAGTATGTTTCTGCAGACCTTGCCAAATCTCCATTTTCTATTGGTGTTATGCCTTTGTAAGGTTCCATATTCGTTCCTTGATCAATAATTAGAGAAAAAAACCCCTCTCCCATCAAATCACTTGAGATATTTTGATCGGAAAAATCACTTCCTTTATCGTAATCAGCATAAGCTCTAAGCCGTGCTGAGGCATTTTTTTTGTTAGGAGCAAAATAGTCTGTGGCTAGAAGCTTAACTGGACCATTACCTCTTATTTGCAGCGACAAACGCCATCTCAGCTTAATCATTTCGCCAATTAAAGCTGTTAGAAGAGTAACTTCAGCTAAAAGCAAGCAAATTCTATTTGGATAATTATGATTTTTTAAAATATCGTCGAGCATTGGTCCAACCCTAGCAATACGACCTCTAATATTCTTCCTGTCTAACTGAAAGGCCAACAATGAGTCCATAAACATAAATGATTTCCTTTTCTATTTGAATTTAGTCTTTATTTTAGAAAATGACCTTGGTCTACAGAATTTTCAAAATAATTGGTTTAAAAAATTTGATCAGATTCGGTGAAAATAAAAAAAACAACCTCAGCTATAAACGTAGAATTGGTGTATACGGTTTGCTTGTTTTTGAAAACAAACTTATTCTCACGGGTCAAACCACTAGGGACAAAATAATGGAAATTCAGCTTCCAGGTGGTGGAGTAGATAAAGGCGAACACACTATTCATGCTCTACATCGAGAAGTATTAGAAGAAACAGGATGGCATATTAAAGTTTTAAGAAGAGAAGGTGTTTTTCAAAGATTCACTTATATGCCTGAGTATAATCTTTGGGCACACAAAATTTGTCATATATACAGATGTAAGCCGATTTATTTAAAATCTTTCGATTTAGAAGAAGGTCACAGATATCTTATTTCAAACTTTAAAACTGCTATTGAACAACTCGAAGATCCTGGATTTAAACATTTTGTGAAAATATTAAAAAAATCACTCTGACAGACGTTCTAGTAACTCTAGGTTGGGCCAGCTATCCGCAGGCATCCCATAATGCAACTGCAATTTTCTAACTGATTGCCTAGTCTTAGCTCCCAATATTCCATCAATCTTTCCTACGTCATAACCCCGTTTTTGTAATAAATTTTGAAGTAAGATCATTGAATCAAATTTCAAAATACCTTTTGGGTTTTTATGTTTAAATTGTTTTTTTCCTTGCAATCGGTTAGCAAGTTGCGCCGCTGTGACAGTGTAAATAAAGCTATCATTCCATTTTAAATAAATTTCAAAGTTTCTGAAGGCCAAAAATGCTGGCCCATATCGTCCTTGAGGTAAAAGCAGGGTAACAGGTCTATCATAGTTTTCTATAGGATCACCACCCCTAAATTTAACTCCTAGCTTTTTCCACTCACTTAAATATCTGGATCGTCCAAATCCAGCTAAGTGCCATGGGAAGCCTTCTGGCAAAAATACTTCTTTTAACCAGGGCTCACTCTTAACCCAGCCCATATGTCCAATTAGGTTTGCTGCAGTCATTATGGCATCCTCTTCAGATTCCTTTAACAGAATCTTTCCGTCTCCGTCTCCATCATGTCCAAATTCGAGAATGTCTTTGGGTAACATTTGAACCTGACCGATTTCCCCTGCCCAAGCACCGGTAGTTTTCTCAGCATCGATGTCCCCTCTCTCAACTAATTGAATAGCTGCTATAAACTCAGGCTGAAACAATTCTGGACGCCTACAATCAAAACCCAGTGTAGCCAATGAACTTAAAGTATGAAAGCCACCTTGAACTGCTCCAAAGTCTGTTTCCATTGCCCAGAAACCAGTTATGACCTCTGAAGGAACGCCAAATAATGTATTTACTTTTTGAAATAAATTAGAGTGTTTAATGATATTTTTTCTTCCATTAACTAATCGATATTTATTTATTGCTCTTCCTGAAAAATCCATAAAACTCATTTTGAAGCTCTTTTGTCTTCTATCCATTTCAATAATTTTTTTGTTAAATTTTGTGAATTTTAATACTTCTGCTATAACTTTCTCACTAACTCCCTTTCTTTGAGCATGGTTTTTTGCTCTATCTAAATATTTCTGGAAATCTCCACCACATTCTGAAAAGATATCGCTAGCGAGAGAAATACAACTGCATGAAAAATAAATAAATAAAGTCAGTAACAAAAAAGTATTTTTAATTTTAATTGAAATAAATGATTTCATCATATTTCAAAAACTCTAATTTATTCCTAATACGTCAGACATATCATACAGACCAGGGTTTTTATCTACTGCCCATATCGCAGCTTTTAAAGCTCCATTAGCAAAAATATTTCTTGATAAAGCTTCGTGCTTTATAGAAATTTTTTCATTTTCCGAAGCAAAAATCACTTCGTGCTCACCTATAACACCCCCTCCTCTCAAGGAAGCGAAGCCAATATTCCCCTTTTCTCTTTCTCCTGTTATGCCTTCCTTATTGTATGAAGCTAAATCAGACAGTTTTTTACCGCGACCCCTTGCAACTGATTTTCCTAGCATTAATGCTGTACCTGATGGAGAGTCTATCTTATTTTTGTGATGCATCTCTAAAATTTCAACGTCAAAATCTAAATCTAAAGATTTTGCTACTTTTTCAACTAATTTAGTCAAAATGTTAATCCCCAAGCTCATATTTCCTGTTTTAACAATGGGGATTTTGCTTGATGAAGAAAGTATTTCATTTTCCTGGTTTTCATCGAAGCCAGTGGTGCCAATAATGTGAGCTACTCCCAACTTCGCGCATATGTTTGAACAATTAACTGTGTTGATAGGTTGAGTAAAATCAATTACTGCATCGCACCCTAATAGGGACTCATTCAAATCGTCTGAAACAATAACATTATTATTTTTACCATTCAAAATATGGCCAATGTCTCTTCCTATCCATTTATGACTTTTCACTTCTAAAACAGAATGCAGCATTACTAGTTTTGAATCTAAAGCTTCACTTAGTATAGTTGAGCCCATTCTGCCTGACCCTCCTAGAACACAAAGCTTTAAAAGATTTTTCATTTTCACCTCAAAGTCTATATGAATAATTTTGAATATACATTACTACTACATTATAGTTTAAATATTGTAATCAAAGATTTTTCCTGTGGTCAAAAAAAATAAGAAAATTAAAATTAACGGTGAATTCTCTCAAAGGCAGTTGAGAGTAGCAGAATTGATTAAAAGAATCACTTCTACCATCTTATTGGACTCCAATTTTTATGACGAAAATAAAAAAAATTACTCAGCCTCCGTCAGTGAAGTCAGATGCTCTCCAGATCTGAAAATAGCTACTGTATATGTGTTACCCGTTTCGAGAATAGGCTCAGAGGAACTTATCTTTTTTCTGGAAAAGAGAAAAGGTGAAATAAGGCATGCTCTAGGTAAAAAACTTTCTCTTAAGTTTCTTCCTAGATTAAGATTTAAAGCTGATGAAACAATCGAGCAAATTGAAAAAACAAATAAAATTTTTGAAGAAATTGGTAAAAAACATTAAACATAATTCTACTAAAAAAAATCTTTTAAATGGGTGGCTTATAGTTGATAAACCAGCAGGCCTAACTTCTAATAAAGTAATCCAAAGAATTAAAAATCATATCAATCCAAAAAAAATAGGTCACGCTGGAACTCTTGACCCAGATGCAACTGGTGTTCTTCCAGTTGCACTAGGGGAAGCCACGAAAGTAATTCCTTATTTAATGAGCCAGAAAAAAACCTACCTGACTACCATTAAATTTGGAATAAAAACAGAAACAGACGATATTAGCGGAAAGATACTCAAAAAATCAATCTACAGACCCGAAAAACAGGAAATTACTGATGCTCTAAAATATTTTTCAGGACAGATATATCAAAAACCGCCAGTCGTTTCAGCCGTGAAAGTAAATGGGTTCAGAGCATATAAGTTATTTCATTTGGGACAACAAGTTTCTTTAAAATCAAGGAAGCTATTAGTTTCAAATATTCAAATTATATCACAAAAAGATGTAGAAAGATGTTCAGTATCTTTCACTTGTGGAAAGGGTGGTTATGTGAGATCAATCGCTAGAGATGTTGGCGATTTTTTAGGTTGCTTCGGATGTGTAGAAAAATTGTCAAGGACAAGTTATGGGCATTTTCAAATTGATGATAGCATAAAGTTAAACGACTTATTGAATTTCTCTTTGGAAGAGATCAAATTTTTGACTTTAGGACTAGAAAAAGGATTTTCAAAAATAAAAGCTGTCGAGTGTTTTAGTGAACATTATAAAAAAATTGAAAATGGAATTCCTATAGAAAATATTTATGATAAAAAGATTAAACCTGAAGATGAAGTCTTAGCGTTTTTTGAGGGAAAACCTGTTTGTATTTTGGTTTATAAAAACTCACTGCTCAGACCAAAAAGAAAGTTTAATTTGAATTAAGTCAAAAAATTTGTTGAGAATAAAATTTTTCTTTATTTTTTTTTAAAATGATTTATCAATGTTAGAAGTTGAAAAATCCTAACTGGACGACATCCTGGTAGGAGATTAGCAAAAGGAGATAAAGATGTCGATCTCGGCAAACGATAAAAAAGAAGTAATAAAAGAGTATTCTACAAAAGAAGGAGACACTGGGTCGCCAGAAGTTCAAGTTGCGATACTCACAAGAAGAATTATAAATCTTACAGAGCATTTTAAAACTCATAAAAAGGATAACCACTCTAGAAGAGGGCTGTTAAAAATGGTTTCTCTTAGACGTAAACTCCTAGATTATGTTCGTTCCAAAGACGAAGACCGATACAAGAATCTTATTAAGAGATTGGATATTAGAAGATAAAATTCTTCCCCAATGTTGGTTGATAAATTCAGAGAAAACAAATAAATTACAAAAGAAGGCAAGATATGTTTAATGAAATAAAGAAGTCCATAGAGTGGGGTCACGATACGTTAACTCTAGAGACAGGGAAGATAGCGAGGCAAGCAGACTCAACAGTAATTGCAACCTATGGAGAAACAGTGGTAATGGCAGCTGTTGTGTTCGCAAAAGAGAGTAGACCTGGTCAGGACTTTTTTCCACTTACAGTTAATTATCAAGAAAAATACTACGCAGCTGGTAAAATTCCTGGTGGATTTTTTAAAAGGGAAGCCAGACCTACCGAGAAAGAAACTTTGACTAGTAGATTAATTGATAGACCAATAAGACCACTATTTGTTGATGGTTTTAAGCACGAAGTACAAGTTACCTGTACAGTTTTAAGTCACGATTTAGAAAATGATCCAGATATAGTCGCAATGATTGCAGCCTCAGCTGCACTCACTCTTTCAGGGGCACCATTTTTAGGGCCTATTGGGGGAGCTAGGGTTGGTTTTGTAAATGGCTCTTATGTTCTTAATCCATCAGTTGAGGACATGAGAGGTATAAAGGATAATAATGAACAAAGACTTGATTTAGTGATTGCTGGAACAAAGGATGCCGTTATGATGGTTGAGTCTGAAGCCTACGAGCTTTCAGAGCAGGAAATGCTTGGAGCTGTTAAGTTTGGACACGAACAAATGGCACCAGTTATCAAAATGATAATTGACCTAGCTAAATCGGCAGCAAAAGAGCCTTTCAATTTTGAGTATGCGACAAATAATGAATTATACAAAAAGGTGAAAAAAGAGGGAAACAAACCTTTATCAGATGCATTCAAAATTTCTGATAAAAAAGAGAGACAAATTGCAATTTTGGAAGCCGTTGAAAAAGTGAAGACATCTCTTTCCGATGAAGAACTAGAAAGTGAGGAACTTCCTGAACTAATTAAAAAGGTAGAGTCAGAAATAGTCAGAAATAACATACTTAAAAACGGCAAAAGAATTGATGGTCGTGATTTATCTACAGTAAGACCAATTACTTGTGAAACTAGACTACTTCCCCGTACTCACGGATCATCTCTATTTACCAGAGGGGAAACTCAAGGATTAGTTGTAACTACTCTAGGAGCTGGAGATGACGAACAGATCATAGACGCTCTTGACAAAGAGGGCAGGTTAAATTTTATGCTCCATTATAATTTTCCGCCTTACTCGGTTGGTGAATGTGGAAGAATGATGGGTCCTGGTCGGAGAGAAATAGGTCACGGAAAACTTGCGTGGAGAGCTCTTCAGGCTGTATTACCAACGGCTGAAGATTTTCCATATACAATAAGGGTTGTTTCTGAGATAACAGAGTCTAATGGATCTTCCTCTATGGCCACGGTATGTGGCTCATCTCTTTCAATGATGGATGCCGGTGTTCCTTTAAAGGCCCCAGTTGCTGGAATTGCGATGGGTTTAATTTTAGAGGGTAACAATTTTGCTGTTTTAACAGACATTCTTGGAGATGAAGATCATTTAGGGGATATGGATTTTAAAGTTGCCGGGACTGAAGCTGGGATTACATCTTTGCAGATGGATATAAAAGTGGCAGGAATCACTTCTGAAATTATGGAAAAGGCTTTAAGCCAAGCGAAAGATGCTCGCCTTCATATTTTGTCTGAGATGAGTAAATCTTTGTCAAAAACATCAGATTTCTCTAAATATGCTCCAAGAATAGAGTCTTTGAATGTTCCAAGCGATAAAATTCGGGAAGTTATAGGTAGTGGCGGTAAAGTAATACGTGAAATTGTTGAGCTTTCTGGAGCTAAAGTAGACATCAACGATGATGGGTTAGTAAGGTTAGCCTCACAGAACTTAGAAAGTATCGAGAAAGCAAAGCAAATGATACGGGAAATAGTCGAAGATCCTGAGGTAGGAAAAATTTATAAAGGAAAAATCGTTAAATTAATGGATTTCGGAGCGTTTGTTAATTTTTATGGCAAGAGAGACGGTCTGGTACATGTCAGTCAGATAGCAAATGAAAGAATTAACCATCCAAAAGATGTTCTAAAGGAAGGTGAAGAAGTTTCAGTGAAGCTTGTAGGAATTGATGATAGAGGAAAAAGTAAACTATCAATGAAAGTTGTTGATCAAGAGACTGGAGAAGAAGTTTCAAAGACTGAAAAGGAAGATTAACCATATTTCTACTATATCCATCCTGATAATTGAGTCTTTACTATTTTAAAAATGGCCTTTAGATGGCTTGGCTGATCATTCAGACAAGGGATATATGTGAAACTCTGACCTCCAGCGCTTAGGAAGCTTTCTCTAATCTCCCCATTAATCTCTTCTAAAGTTTCTAGACAGTCAGACGAGAATGCAGGGGCGACTACAGCGATATTCTTTTTTCCTTTTTCTGCTAGATTAGCTACTAACTCTATTGTAGCTGGCCCAATCCATTTTTCCGGGCCAAATTTAGACTGAAAAGATGTAGTCAAGTCAACTGAATTCCAACCTAACTCTTCCATAATTAGTCTGGTTGTCTTTTGGCATTGACAATGATAGGGGTCTCCAGAGAGTAGATACCTTTCTGGTACGCCATGATATGACAAAACTAAGTGGTCTGGCTTTTTCTTAGCCTTTTTATATGAATTTTTAATTGAGTTGCTTAGAGCTTTTATATATTCCCTATCATCAAAATATGGAGGGACTGTTCTAATAGCTGGTTGCCAATTTAACTTCATCAAAGTTCTAAAAACCTGATCATTTGCTGTTGCTGTAGTAGGAGCCGCATACTGGGGATATAAAGGGAAAAAGAGTATTTTGTTACATCCTTTATCTTTCATTTTCTTAATTACTTTATCGGTCGACGGGTTTCCGTATCGCATACAGAAATCTACTACAATATTGTTTCCAAGATCTTTTTTACAAAGAGCAGCCAATTTACTTGCTTGTTGTCTTGTTATTGTTAAAAGAGGGCTTTCATTTTTTTTCTTGTTCCATACTTGTCTGTAGGCTTCTCCTGATGAAAAAGGTCTTCTCAATAATATTAAACTTAGAATAGGCTTCCAGATCCAAGGGGAATAATCAATCACCCGTCTATCAGATAAAAACTCCTTTAAATATCGCCTCATTGACCAATAATCAGTTGAATCAGGCGTCCCTAAGTTGCCTAATATCACACCTACCTTTTCTTTTGGAATTTTTGGATGATCTTTTGGTGAATTAGCTATCTTTTGGAACATGCTCTCATATCTTTTTTTCTATAGCATTAACTAAGCTATAGTTAAAATATTTCAATAATTTTTCTACCAATAGTCTTATTTATTTTTTTCACCATAGAGATAAATTATTTCAAAAGTTGCTCTTATTTCGTATTTATTATCGACAGCTTTCTCGTAGGGGTAATTTTTTTTATAATATTTTTCCATTAGATCAAAAACATCTCTTCTGGAAAAAGTCTTCTTTCTCCCTAATACACTATTGGTTTCTCCCATTGCTCTCAAATTTTTTAAGAGCTCTCTAACTCCTTTATAATGCAAAGTTATCAACTCTTTGTCTGCAACAACTCTCTTCATTCCAACATTTTGAGCTAAGTTTCCAATATCTCTGATTTCTGGCAAAGGAGAAATTCTAGGGTGAGCCTCCCCTGAAATTTTTAATTCAGCCTTAAAAAAGCTATCTCTTAACTCGTTTAATGTACCTGTTCCATATAAACAACCCACAAAAACTCCACCAGTTTTTAAAAAATCCATTTGAATAGAGAGATCCTCTTTTGGATTGTTTGACCAATGTAAGTCTAATACATTTAAAATTAAATCAAACTTCTCTTTAATAAAGCTTTGGTCAAAATGGTCATAATATTCTATCGCTAGTTTTTGATCTAATTTAGGGAAATCTGTTTCTTTTGCTCCTACCACCATTACTCTTTTGAAACTCGATCCTAATTCAGCAACCCTTCCTTCTAGGTTTTTGCATGCCAATTTCAGTAAGAAATTTTTTTTACCTATTCTTTTTGCTCTAAGTCTATTAAGTTTAATCTGGCTGAGATCAAATAACATTTATTATTTATCCTAGTTGCATCTTATAGATTAAAAATATACTTTTATATTATTACTGAAAATACAAAGTTTTTTAATTATTATATTTTATTAATGCTAGATTTTAATGATGCCGAACTCACGTTAATTACAATGCTAAGTGAAGTTGGAGCTATTGAACAAATTGCAAGATCCAAGTTAGATAGTGCTTTGCCTGGTAACCTTAATGTTTCTAATTTTGCTCTTTTAAATCACTTCAATAGACGAAAAGACGAAAAAACACCTCTTCAATTGGCAAAAACTTTTAATGTAACGAAAGGCGCAATGACAAACACATTAAATAAGTTAGAAAAACTAGGTTACATCCATATTCGCCCTGACTGGGAAGACGCTAGAAAAAAACTAGTTTCAATAAGTCAGTCCGGAGTCGAAGCCAGAAATAATGCAATGAAAATGATGAAACCTTTATTAAATAAAATAATTTCTAATAGGATCGATATAAATGAAAGGGATTTGTTAACAGAATTAAGAAAATTCCGTGTAAAAGTAGAAAATAGCTTTATTGAAACAAGATAGGATCTATTTTTGTGAAAGTGTTAATTTTAGGTAGTGGCCCTGATGCAGTGGAAGCTAGAAACTTTAAATCCGGTATATTTGATCAAATAATAGCAATAAATAATGCGTGGCAGATAAGAGGTGACTGGGATTTCTGTATTTTTCCAAATGACTTTCCAAAAGAGAGGCGCCCAAAATCAGATTTAAGTAATAAGCAATTAATTACCTATAAAGAGTATGTGCCAATTCAAAATAAATTTGGTGGCTTTGTTTATGCAGGGGGGACAATGGCTTTTACATCAGGTTATTGGGCTTTAGGTAAACTTAAACCGACGTTAATTGCCTACCTAGGTTGTGATATGATTTATAAGGGAGACAAAACTCATTTTTACGGCAAAGGAACCGCAGACCCATTAAGAGACGATCCAACCTTGAAGAATTTATTATCAAAGTCCGCTCGATTTGAAGTCATTGCAAAATCAATGAATTCCTCCGTATTCAATCTTTCCAAAAAAAAGGAGAGTAATTTAATCTTTCGTAGATTGAGAGTTTCAGAAATATCTCAACCAGTTAATTTCAGACAGGTAGATAAGAAAAAAACGTTAGAAGCATTTAAGATGGAGAAAGATCTCGGTTATTTTATACAGGATGGAAAATATTGGAAACATTTTAAGGATTTTGACACAAGCGAGATAAACCGTTTAGATTCTCTTTGGATTGAAGCAATAAGGAAATGATGAATTAACTACTATTTTTGGCGCATAATGCATAATTCACAGAAAAGTCATTGCTTGACAAAATCCAACTCCAAGATAATGGATTAAAAACAAATCCTCTTGTATCCATTACTTTCATTTTATGTTTAATAAAAATATCTTTTAATTCTTCTGGCTTTAAAAATTTTTTCCAATCGTGCGTACCTTTAGGAAGCCAGTTCATAACATATTCTGCACCTAGAATTGCAAATAAATAACTCTTTACATTTCTATTTATCGTAGAGCAAAATATTAAACCATCTTTTTTTAGCATTTTTGAGCATGTCAAAATAAATTCCTCCGGATGATTGACGTGCTCTATAACCTCCATATTCAAAATAACATCAAACTTACTTTTCTCTCTTTCTAATTTTTCTACAGAAATATGACGGTAGTCAATATTGAGTCCAGATTTCTCAGAGTGAACTGATGCAACTTTAATATTTTTCTCTACTACATCAATCCCAAAAACTTCTGCTCCCAGCCTAGCCATTGGTTCACAAAGCAATCCACCACCACATCCAATATCTAGTATCTTCAAGCCTTTCAAAGGTTTTTTCTCTGAGAGACTCCTTGAGAAATGGAGGGATAAGTGGTCGATAATAAAACCTAATCTACAGGGGTTTAACATATGAAGAGGCTTGAATTTTCCATCCTGATCCCACCACTCTGTAGCTAAAGCCTCAAACTTGGCCATTTCTTCTTCATTGATAGAATCCTTTGTTTGCATTGCACTCTCCATTCATCCGTGTAATATTATATAGTCTAATATTTTCATAACTCAATAATGCCCGAACAAATCATACAAAAGCCAGAGAACTCAAGAAAAGGTTTGTATCCTGAAATAGAGCCTTTCAAAAAGAATATCATTGATACAGGAGATGGACACCAAATCTACTTTGAAGAATGCGGTAATCCCAGAGGCATACCCGTAATAGTAGTTCATGGAGGTCCAGGTGGGGGTTGTAGTCCAAGTATGCGAAGATATTTTGATCCTGATGCATATTACATAGTTTTGTTCGATCAAAGAGGGTGCGGTAGGTCAAAACCTTATGCTTCCATAGAGAATAATACTACCTGGCACCTTTTATCAGATATGGAATTAATCAGGAAAAAACTCAAAGTGGAAAAGTTTGTCTTGTTTGGAGGCAGTTGGGGAGCGGCACTCTCACTGATTTATGCTCAGAAATATCCAGAAATGGTAAGTAAGATCATTTTGCGCGGTGTTTTCACAATGACAAGAGATGAACTTAACTGGTTTTACCAAGAGGGGGGAGCTAGCAAATTTTGGCCAGAAGCTTGGAGATCTTTTAGGAACATGCTTCCACCTGATGAGAGAAAAAATATAATTGAAGGATATCATACCAGGCTCTTCGGTTCATCTCCAACGGAGCAAGGTAGATATGCAAGAGCATGGACCGCATGGGAAAATGCGCTTGCCAATCTTGATAGCCCAGGATTTGGCTCAAGTCCCTCAACAGATTACGCCAGAGCTTTTGCGCGAATTGAAAATCATTATTTTAAGAATCTTGGGTTTTTGGGTAAACAACATCAAATAAAGGATAATATGCATAAAATTTCTGACATTCCATCGATTATTGTTCAAGGACGATATGATATGATATGCCCTCCAAACGTTGCTGAAAATATTCATAGACTATGGCCTAACTCAAAGCTTGTTATGGTTTCGAAAGCTGGGCATGCAATGTCAGAACCGGGGATAACAGAAGGTTTGATAAATGCAACAGAAGTATTTAAGAATTAGCGCTTTTTAGTGACTTTACAAAGAGCTCAAATTTTCGATATTCTGGTTCCATTTTCTTATCTAGATTCGCAATTGTCATAATTGTAATCCTTTGGCCGACTAAAAAAATATACTTCCGTACTTTTTTTACTGAAGAAACTGAGGATATTGGTTGTAGATCTAAAATGACTATCCCATTTCTAACTATCTTTTTTCTAACTTTCAAACTCATAGAGTTAGAATTTGTCAATAAAAATTCTAGTTTACTATCTTTTGTTAAACTATTTAAAAAATCTTTTTCAGATAGAGATGATGGCAGTTTCATGTCAGTTACAGTCAAACTTATTACCGTATCAACTGGTCTTCGACCATAAACGCTACCGTTTTCTCCTTTTATTGAAACACAGTTTGTTATTATTTGAGTTTTAACATAAGTTGCGGAAACCCCAACATTTTCGTCTAGACAGTAACCCTTTGGAAGCACTACGTTTATATTTCTTTGATTTTTTTTTATTGATATAAAGTTCTTCAAGGAACCCGATCCGAATGGAGAACAGCCGTAAATGAATAGTAGACAGCCTATCAAAAAAAATTTAGTAAAAAAAAATTTCAACACAACTCCTTAGTGGATCGCTTTCTTAACTGAACCGAAAGACTATTTTTTTATTTTTGTTTTTATTTTTTATAATAGGTGAGCTATATTTAGCAATAGAAACTATTTTGTAATATTACAATTTAATAAATTTTGGTAGAAAAATGAACTGGATTTCTAATTTTGTTAGACCAAAGATAGGCGCTATCTTTTCTAAAAAGGAGACTTCAGAAAACCTTTGGATAAAGTGCCAAAATTGCGAATCGATGATATTTCACCGTGAATTCAAGGAAGCTCTTAACGTCTGTCCTAATTGTAATCATCATATGTATATTTCTCCGATAGATAGATTTGAGTCATTGCTTGATAATGGGAAATTTACCTTAATTGAATACGAGAAACCAGTGTCTGACCCTTTAAGTTTCAAAGATAGCAAAAAATATACTGATAGATTAAAAGAAGCTCAAAGACAAACCGGACGAGATGAAGCTATTTTGATTTCTGAAGGAAAAATGGGTGGTATGGATGTAATACTTGCTTGCCAGGACTTCAAATTTATGGGTGGCTCCATGGGAATGGCTGTAGGAAACGCCATTTTAAGTGGTGTACAGGCAAGCATAAAAAAAGGTGCCCCTTTTATTTTATTCGCAGCAGCTGGTGGTGCAAGAATGCAAGAAAGCGTTCTTTCTTTAGTTCAAATGCCCAGGACGACTGTGGCAGTTGAAATGCTAAGAGAATCAAATCTTCCATATATTGTGGTACTTACAAACCCAACTACAGGCGGAGTGACAGCATCTTATGCTATGTTGGGTGATATTCAAATAGCCGAGCCAAATGCCTTAATATGCTTTGCTGGTCCAAGAGTGATAGAGCAAACTATAAGGGAGAAGTTACCAGAGGGCTTTCAAAGATCCGAATACCTTCTTGACCATGGAATGCTAGATAGCGTAATTAGTAGAAAGAACTTAAGAGAAGAACTTATAAAGATTATCCACCTTCTTTCAAATAGCCCTCCCCCAATTAGAGGTAATTTGACTGAAGGGAAAAAAGTTGATGGATAATATTTTTGATAGACTACAGAAACTACACCCAAAAATTATTGATCTTAAATTAGAAAGAGTAGAGCGGCTTTTAAATAAGCTTGGAAACCCTGAAAAGAAATTGCCTTCAATAATTCATGTAGCAGGCACAAATGGTAAGGGCTCTACTATTGCAATGATCAGGGCTGGGTTAGAAAGCAAGGGGTATCTTGTTCACGTTTATACTTCTCCTCATCTTGTTAACTTCACTGAAAGAATTCATGTAGCAGGTAAAGAAATCAGCGAGGAGAATTTGAGGGATTTACTTTTAGAGTGCGAAGAAAAAAATAATTCCCTACCTATTACTTTTTTCGAAATAACTACTTGTGCTGCGCTCCTAGCATTCTCTAGAGCAAAAGCTGATTTTACAATACTTGAAGTGGGTCTTGGTGGAGAATTTGATGCAACCAATATAGTTAAAAATCCAATGCTTTCTATAATTACCCCAATATCTATTGATCATAAAGAGTTTCTAGGAAGTAAAATCGAGAAAATAGCAAAAAGTAAAGCGGGAATAATTAAAAAGAATGCAACAACTGTCATAGGAAAACAAATTCCAAAAGTTGAGTCTATTCTTAAATCAAGATGCCAAAAAGTGGGCAGCCGGTTTGTGAGTACAAAAGAAAGTATTTATTTATCTACCAAAGAAAAAAAGATAATTTTTAAAAATATTGATTTACAAGATGAGTTTCCTTTACCAAATTTGGTTGGCGTCCATCAAATTACTAATGCTATGACAGCTATAACCGCATTGCATAATTTAAATATACCACAGAAAAATATTTGTGATGCAATGAAATATGCTAAATGGCCTGCGAGGCTAGAAAAAATAAATTATGGGAAACTAAAAAAAATCATTGAAAGCTATAATTCTTCCAATGAGCTGTGGTTAGATGGCGGTCATAACGTAGATGCAAGTGTAGTATTGAAAACTAGTTTAGAAGCTATGAAGCCTCTGGACCTTCATCTAATATATGGCTCCTTGAAAAACAAAGATTACAGGAATTTTCTCACAAATTTTAAAGAATTATCAAAATCTTTATGGGCAATAAAAATAAAAAACCAACCAAATTCACTCTCAACAAATATCATTGTTAAAGAAGCTGAGGACTTAGGCTATCTAAAACCAAAAAAGATAAAAACTTTGTCCGAGGGAATTAACATAATTTGTAATCAAACAGATTCCCGCAATCGGCCAATAAGAATCTTAATATGTGGATCTCTCTATTTAGCCGGCGAAGTTTTAAAAGAAAATCGAAAAAATTAGGTGCTTTCGTCTATCCACTCTTTTAAAGCTTCTTTAGGTGCTGCACCAATTTTTGACGAAACCATTTCTCCATTTTTAAAGATGAATAAAGCAGGTATACCTCTTACACCCAGACGACTTGGGCTATTAGGGTTTTCATCAACATTTATTTTTGCAATTTTTATTTTCTCGCCATATTCATTCGATAATTCTTCTAAAGCAGGACCAATCTGTTTGCAGGGACCGCACCATTCTGCCCAAAAATCAATAACCACAGGGATTTCACTATTTACCACTAAGTCTTCAAATGTTTCATCTGTCACATTAACGGTTGCCATCTAATTTTCTCCTAAAATTAAAACATTTATTCATACATATAATTTGTTTAGGTATATACGTATTCTTTTCAATTCCTCGACAATATCATATTCACTACTAGTTTTATCTTCCTTTTCAATATTTTCAATCTCTTTGTTAAAATCATTTAAAGTATTCCATTTTTCCTTATTTAGGCTGCATAATTGGAATTTAATTTTGTCATGAATTTCTCTTTTTGTGTTTGCTGGCAGAGCCTCTGGAAATTCTTCATAAATCAACCTCCATCCAAAATAAGACAATCTTTTGTCAGTAAACTTTTGACATAAATCATATCTCTCCTGCCAGTTAGCAGTTAAAAACTCTTGTTTTGTTTTTAAGTCGTTGAATGAAGGAAAACCTCCTTTATAAAGACTTTCCTCTGCCATGATATCTTCTTGAGACCCTTCATTTTCTTCATTTATTTTTTTTTCTTGTGCCAGATCCATTAAAAACTCTATTACCTTTTCCTTAAAAGTAGAGTTAGAGTCTAATAAATACGATTTTTTTTTATATTCATTTAAACGATCCTTTTCAAAGTAACTACTACTCTCAATCTGTTCTAATGTTAATAAAATTGGATTTTTATTATACTTAATAGTTCTTATAAACTTCTGCCCTAACGAAAAGGTTTCTTTTAGATCCTTTATACTTAAATCTATAAATTCCTCAGGATTAAAATTTAAATCAAATACAATTGGGTATTTGTAAATTGGGTGATTTGCAAGATAACATCCTCCAAATCCCATTGTTTTTCCAAAAAAAGTCTCTGAAAAAAAAACTATCCGATTTTTCCTGAGAAATTCTAAGACGTTTGATTTTTCTGAGCAAATCAGGCATGTCTTCCACATCATTGGTAATTTTTTTTCTATCCTTTTAGCTATCTCTATAGTCGCTTCCACATCTCCTAATGCATCATGTGCAAAATGCTCTATTCCATTTTCTGGGCAAATTCTATCAAGTTTAAATACTTTTCTATTTGTTTCTTTATTCCTCGGTATTTTGATCTTGTCAGGGAAAAACAAATCTGATGTTCTTAATAATCCCAAAAGATCAGATCTCTTATTTCTATTTAAGCTCGTTAGATATGGATCTTTGAGACTTTTAAAGAAGCTGTTTCTTAAAAATTCCTCATCAAACGCTATATTGTTGTATCCGATAAAGTATGCTGGAGACCAAGCTTTAAATTTATCCTCCAATTTACAAATCATTTCAAAGTGAGAATTGTTATTTTCTATAACATTTTTAAATGTTGAGTGGTTCACCTTAAGCGCGTATGCACTTGGCACAAGGCCTGGTTTTAGTTTGGACCTTAACTCAAACTGATCTAAAACATTAAAATTTTTGTCAACCAAGATTGCGGCTACTTGCAATATTTGGTCCCAACAGGGTTCCTTACCTGAGGTTTCCAAATCATAAAAAACATAATTCATTTTTCTAGCCTATAAGTATTCTTATTTATTTAAAGAAATTATTGCTTAAGAAATCGTTTTAGCGGTTGGTAAAGATTATCCCAACTTTTACCAAAAAATTTGAGCTTTATATTCCTTTTATTTTCAGCAATATCACTTTTGGACAAGTAAACTAGTAACACTTTAGAGAGTTGAAAATTTTTTATCATATCGGCCCATTCAACAATTGTAACATTTTCGTCAAATATATCAGGAATTCCTAATTCAAATAAATCTGTCTCTTTCTCTAGCCTATATAGATCAAGATGAAGTATCGAAAAATATTTTAATTTGTATCCTTGTATAAGAGAAAATGTGGGAGATGGAACCTCTTCTGCCTCCAAATTATCAATTAAATACCTTGCTCTGATAATTGCCCTAGAAAAAAAAGTCTTTCCTATACCAATAGGCCCTTCCAATAAAATTACGTCGCCTTTTACAATATTTTTTGCAAAAATATCAGCTAAACCTATAATTTCTTGTTTAGTTATTCCATTTCCATACAGTGTTTTTTTATTAATTGTCATTAGAGTTTCAATTAATATTTCTTGGATTTTTCTTAATCAAACCAATCTTGATGTCATGTGATACTTCAATCTTGTCTCTTTTCCAAGAAATCTCAACCTTAGCACCTTTACAGGAAATTTTTTTTTGATTTGAGATTCCACGCGAGTTAGTAAATCTTATCTTCGCACCCATTCTTTCTAGAAGAATCTTTGATATAAATAACCCTAAACCCATACCTTTATCATCTTTTTTCTCATCAAAACCTTCAAACGACTTTTCTTTTTTATTAAGGAAAGGATCTCCTATCAATTTTAAAAGATTTTCTGGGTATCCAGGACCATCATCACAAATAAAGAGGGTAATAAATTCCTCGTTTGTCAAAAGATCAACAGTAACACTGGAATTGGAGTAACTTATACCATTTTGAATGATATTTCTTATTCCATGGATAAGTTCTGGTTCTTTTCTTACTCTCGGTATTTTTTCAGATTTAAATTTTGAAAAATCATCGTTCACGTAATTGCCGTTGAAAGATAATTGGATATTCTTTCCACTTTCTTTATATGGCTCGATTGCCTCTGAGATCAATTCAAGAAAATCAACAACTTTAATATATTGATCATCTTTTCCTAAAGAACCCATATCAGCCAATATATCTTTACATCTATTTGCTTGGTCAAATATTAACTTTAAATCTGAATAGATTTGATCTT
>MDTB01157100.1_pt1 | contig 19340 bp, 6 predicted proteins | sample 811161 | NCBI WGS metagenome assembly MDTB01 (sample SAMN05326650, study PRJNA326480) | marine metagenome | isolation source: seawater | place: Mediterranean Sea | collected 2009 | reverse complement strand
ACCGTCTTCTACAGTTGCAACAATTGTGCCATCTGTTTTGTTAATTGTGTATGACATATATTATATTTACCGCTTCCTATACATCAACAAAGTTTGTTAAACTCTGTATCCTAATTGTGTAATCTATTTGTATTAATCTATTCAACGATTTTTGCACAGGATGAAAAATTACGTGTGTCAAAAGGTTACCTGTGCCTGCTGTGCCTTCCCATGAAAACAAGCCAATTTCGTCAAACACAAATGTGTCATTAACTGTGGTTGTGTTGTCAAACGCTTGTTGTCCTGCGGGTTCCCCAAAATCCAAAAGACATGACACAATACAATCAGTGTATGTTGTGCCATCAACATGTGCTATTGTAATTTTGTTTCTTGTAGTATCTGTGTTCAGTGATGACTGGTCATTTACGCTTTTATAATAAGTTTTGTTGTAAAGATTTGCATTTGCACCTGTGGAATTAGGAGTCAAATATGTAATAATTCCTGTGTTGTCTACAGATGTGCCGCCATTACCAAAATGCATCTCTTCAATAAATCCAGTAGATCTATTTGCAATAGAGTTAGCAAGTGCTAATGAAAAATTTTCATAATGTATGGCATTCTTTTTGTCTACATACACATCACCTGATTTGGGATCAAATATTTTGATGTATCCTTGTATATCAATGCCTTGTTTTTCATCAGGCTTCACATTTGTTTGTGTTTGACTTTGCTTGGATTCGTCCATATCAACTATTTAGTAGGCAGAATTATATGTGCAGTTTTTTGTTAGATATAAATAATTGCACATGGCAACACAAGTACAATTTAGACGAGGAACAACTTCCGAACATTCATCATTTACAGGAGCAGTTGGAGAAGTAACTGTTGACACAACGCTTGACACAATAAGAGTGCATGATGGATCTACAGCTGGTGGGGCTAGAATAGCAAAATTTTCAGAAGTGGGTGTAAAAGTTGTAGGTGATGACAGTGCTACACTTACTATATCACCAGATGACACTTTGAGAATTGTCGGTGGTGATGGCATCACTACTTCAACAGATTCAGCAGGCACACTGTCCATTGCCGCAAGTGCAGACCTAATTGTCAATTCCTTAGAATCATCCGATTCTGTTACTATTACTGTCAAGGATAATCTAGCAATACAAGGCAAATTGATTGCAGAAGATTCATCTGTTTTAAATATCGATGGCGGCATATCAGTAACAGGAGCAAGCGAATTCTCTGGAGCAATAACTTCTGGTGGTATTGTTACTGGCACAGGATTCACAGCTGGAAATGCTGTATTGGCAGAAGCAGAACTTGAACTATTAGATGGACTAACAGCTGGCACAGTGGCAGCCTCAAAAGTTGTAACAGCTGATGCCAACAAAGATGCTGGTGATTTTAGAAATGTTACACTATCAGGCACACTTCACACAACCACACTTGATGTAAGAGAGATTTTATCTACAGACAGTACATTTATTACAGTCAATGAAGGCCTTGAAGTATTAGGTTCAATACAGTGTAATGAAATAACATCCAGTGATTCAACAGAGGTTACAATCAATAATTTGAGAACTCAAGTAATAACTGCCAATGATTCAACTGAAATATTGGTCAATGATGCTATGAGAGTCAGTGGACTTATTACAGGAACTGCAACACAGGCACAATATGCTGACTTGGCAGAAAGATATAAAGCCGATGCTGTTTATGATGAAGGTCATGTAATGATCATTGGTGGCACGCATGAGATTACAGAATCCAATCAAGAAAATGATACCAAAGTTGCAGGAGTCATCAGTGAACAATGGGCGTACCTAATGAACCACGATGAGGACGGACCTGCAGTGGCACTAAAAGGTAAAGTGCAATGCAAAGTTGTTGGATCAGTAAACAAAGGTGATGCATTAGTGACATCATCCACATCAGGTCATGCAGTTGCATCAAGCAATCCAAATCCATTGTGTGTGATAGGTAGAGCATTAGTAGATGATGCTGAAACACATCCAAGAAAAATTTTAATAAAAATTTAAATCAAACTTAGATCTGCAGGCTTATCTTGCAGGAATGCTATATTAACATTTTGAGACTGTTGTAGGCCAAGTCCATCTGCGGCACTTGAAGAACCTTGGTTGTACCACACAGAACCTGTTTTCCTTACCACACGTATTAAAACTCCTGACGCTGGTGCTGTATCTAAAATAATTGCAGTGGTCGAATCAGAGCCGATGCTGTACAAATTTGTAACTTCGCCTCCTATCAATACAGTAAGTTCATTTTTGCTGGTAGGAAGATATGAAAGAGCAAATGATACTGTGCTTCCGTCACTTGTGAAACTTGTGGTGCTTTCTGTGTCTGTGTATGGCATGTTTTGAACAGCACTTGCATCTACAACCTTTGCATTTTTGCTGTGTGCCTGCACACCGGTTCCCAGTGTACCTCTAAACAATCTTTTCAATGTGTTGCCATCTTTGTCAAAATATGCAATACGCTCTGTTCCTATGAATATTATTCCTGGAGTGTTTGTTGAGAGTTGTGGGTCTCCTAGTTTAGATGCGTCTGATACATTTATTTCTGTTGCATCTATTGGAACATCTGCAGTTAAAAATGTAGAATGTGCCACACTTATACGTTTATAGTGATATCTATTGATTATATCTTTGAATATCCTGTATGCTATAGCAGGTTTACTTACAGCTCCACCCACATATGTAATTAATATTACATCACTGTCTGTTAAGTTTCTTAGTGGTATTACCACTTCATCGTCTTCAAGTCTATAATCGTGGTTTGCTGTTAAATTTATTTTGTTAACAGCTACAAAAACATAACTTGAATGCAATGGAGTTTGACTCAGCCTATATCTTTTAGCCACAATGTTAGGGACTAAAACAGTTGTCAACACAGAACCAAAATCTTCTGAAGCTGTTGTCAAGACGCCAAGGTCCCCCAGGTCTCTGGATGCAGTGACGTTGTCAACAACTGATGTGGAAAATGTATTCTCTGTGATCAGGCCTAGATTAGATTCAATAACATCACTGTCTATAATTGTACCTCTGTCTTGTGCTGTGCCGGTCACAGAATCACCAGTGGCAGACACATCACCAAAGTCCTCTTCAAAAATATTTAAAGTAACTCCTAAGGTGCCTCTGTCTTGGATTTGTATGTTAAGTGATCCATCCGATCCTTTAAACACTTCAGTGCGAAGTTTTTGTGTGTCATGATTTGAGAATGTTGTTACAACTATACTTTCTGCATCTATTGTTGAGTCAACACCGTTCCATCCAGACTGTAAAATTAGTTTGCCGGATCCATCCAATTCATAGTCGTGTCCGAACTTGAACACCACAGCAATTACATCTCCGTCAGCTGGAGCATTTGTAATTGTAACAGTTCTTTTGCCACCTAATGTAGTACTCATAAAAAATTGTGTAGCACCAGTTAGTGCTATGCCATTTTTCCACACTTCAGTGTTTGTGATATCTGCAGATGTTCCTGGTTGAGGTTCATCTGGCACTAGGAAATCGGTTGTGGAACCATCTCCTTCATAATAAGCCACCTGTGGCGGTTGTAGTCTGTATCGATTGCTGCCATCTGATCCACTAACTCCTTCAACAATTACTTTTTGGTGATATGGCCCAGTAACGGATGCTATAGGATCAATTTGTATTTGGGATTCTGTGGAGTCAGTTTGTATACCACTGTATGTTGTGGATATTACTTCACTAAACGCTTTGGTACCAGCTGGAAGATCAAAAAGGTACACCTGCACTTGATCACCTATTGATGGTGCTGTTGTAAATTTGACATCAGTAGTGACTGCATCACTGTTTAATTGCAAACTTACAGTTTGCCTTACACCATTCACTAGTACATAACTTTGTGTGACAATGTCAAAGTTTATCCCAGTGGCGAATGTGTTTGCAGAATCCTGTGCTATAAATTCAAAACTGCCTAGCAAGTTGTCGGTTGCAACTCTGATTGCAGTGATAGACACTATGTCATTTATAGATGGAGCAGTGGTAAACGTTATTTTCCTATTTGCATAATCCAAACTGTATTCTGTGTCTCTTCTTTGGAACACGTTGTTTTTAAACACTCTTAATCCATCTACAGATCCTAGCTCAGGAGTTGTAAACACAGTTGTGGATCCATCTCCATAAAAATTTTTCCTACTGATATCAGATGCACCATCAGTTTGTTTTGCAAAAACTTTGAGATCCATTGTGTCAAATGAACCACCTGGCAGGACTTCCTCAGGAGCGTGAGCAGAATATTCTGAAATGAATGCATCGCCTGACACATTTATGTCTTCTGCACGTCTTCCTAATTCAGTTGTGAAAGTTTTTGAGTCTAATATTTGATCTAAATTTTCTGGATCACTATCCTCAGTAACAATAACGTTTGTATCGTATTCTACCAAGTCATATCCAGTAAGATCAAATCCAGTTGAAGATGCAAATGAAAGTCCTGATATTTTTACTCCAGGATATTCAATGCCAGTCATTAATTGACTATATGCATTTAAAGTGGTTGATCCATCACCGATAAGACCTGTCATGCCAGCTGTAGGAGAATAGTAACTGTAGATCCTATCAGTGGCAGTCCATCTCTTGATAGGCGCACTGCTTGTTACTGATGAAGAATCATTTAAAACAACATTATTTTCAAATGTTTGTCCACTTGTAAAATCACTAACCACATTGTATATTTCATTGAGATGCCTAATATTTGCACCAGCACTATATGATGTAAACGCTGTCCAATCTGCTATGGTGCTATTTGATATTTCTTTCAGGCTATTGACTCTATCAAATTTTATCATGCTGTCAATCGATCTTACTTTGTTGTTTTTAAGTTCGGCATGTGCAAGTGCTGTTGTAGTAACTGCCGACCCACCGCCACCTTCCAGTGTTACTGTTGGAGTGGTGAAATATCCTGAACCAGCATTAGTTAATGTGATGCTTGTAACTTTGCCATCACCTATGACTGCTGTCGCAGTTGCTCCAGAGCCGCCGCCTCCTGTAATTAACACACGTGGAGTAGTAGTATATCCACTGCCAGTGTTATCAACTACAATCGATCCAATGCTGAACTTAAAGTTTTCCGCATATTGTTTCCATGGATTGCTGTCATAAACATCTGGAAAAGTGCTGTCATCTTGTCTGAGTGTTGGAGTTATGTATTCATTGATTGTTTTATCAAAATATGTTTTATTGTCAAAGTCAGTAATGTCTCCCTCAAAAATATCTTCATTATTGTATACAGTTACATCTTCTCTTACATTTGTTTTGAAAGGCAACACTTCATCTAAAAATTTTTGCACTGCATCGGAAGAATCAATTTGAAATTCACGAAGTTGTTCAAGATTTGAATATGTATTGATTAATTTAACAAACGAGGTTTTGAATACCCAATCTATGTCTTTTTGTTCTTGCTGTGCAATACGGACTCCTAAGAAAAATAATTTGTTAAACAACAGTGCATCTTCATCAGTTGCAAGTGCTTTGATTCCTTCAAGTATGTTTCTTAGTTCTGTTACAGCCTCTGCGTCATACAAGGAGGTGCCATATGCATCAGCGCCGAAACCAACTTGATTGTTAACATAATCATACAATTTTGTGGATAATTTTATTGTTCCATCCTCTATTCCTATTACGTCCCAATTGGAAGATGTTTTTATGTATATTCTAAATTCGCCATCATACGATGCTTTAACTTTTACAATTTCACCTACATTATAGGTGCCATTCAACCTTGTGCGTTCATTATCTAACACGTGATTTGCTACGGTGTCAGCACTGTAACCATCTGCATACCAATCACTGTAGTCCCAGTAATCAGTGGTATCGTATGTTTGTTGTGATGTGCGTGAAAATTCTGTGCCCCTCCATTCATTGACGGACCATCCTCCAGCAACATTTGTATCAGCCAACACTAATATTTTATAGCCAGCATCAAATTCTGTAGTGTTTACATATGTAAGATCCGTATCAGTGTCTACTGCTCTGTCGTATTCTCCCAAAGTCAAACTAGGCAATGGAGTTTTTTCTAAAAACTTTGTTAGATCCTTTGTTGTAGCAAATGGTTTTTTGGATAATTCGTCATTAACAAATTGAACAATAATTTTCAAAGCTCCCACTCTATCTTTATACCAACTCTGTCTTGGCCTATTAAGTGAACCATATCTCAGTCCTTCAGGTTGACTGACATCAGGCACGGATCTACCGTTATAGTCAAAACCTATCAAGCTATCAAAAAATTTATCACTGAGCTGTTTGGGGATTTCCGAGTTGGTGTCATCTTTTGAAATTAACACATGTTCGGTGTGTTTTTCTAATTGTTCGTTGACTGTGGTGTTTTCAAACCTAAATGCTATCCTGTCTTGTTCAAGTTGCGTTCTATCCAAATTTAATAACACTGCCCTATCACCAATTACAGCGCCAAAATTATTTGTAAACAAAGATGGATTTTGTATGGCATTGGCAATTTCCAATCCAGACACTGTGTTACTGCCGTCCACTGTTGTTCTATTAGCAACCCAATAATAATATTTGTTTACAAATGTTGATCGATTGCCATCAAATACACGTTTTGTTACAAAGTTTGTTCTTGCTGTTCCTGATATGTTTTGGCTTTCACCTTCGTTTGTGCCAGATAAAGCATTATACTGCGTAGGTGTAATGTCACTTTCAATCCATACGTTTGCTTCAACTATACTGCTTGGATGTAACTTGCCCCAGTTGCTTAGTTTTTCATCTAATGATCCTTGTTCATACCAAAAATATTTAAACTGTGATATATCTAACCAAAATTCGTCATTATGATCATCGTCCCAAGAGTCATAATTTGCTGGATCGAAAGCAGTGACATAATTTAGGTTTTTTTGTATTTCTCCAAATAATTTGCCTTTTGCAGGATCAATTAACTCAATATTACTAATTGTTTGCCCTGTATCTTTATTATACAAGAAACTATTGTTAACATTTTTTATTCTAACAACATCTGGTTGCGTGTATGCTGTTTTCCATCCTAGGTCTGAAGTTGGTTTTTCAAATAGGAATAATCTTCCACTGTTTGTTAAAGTTGTGTTTAATTTCGGAGCGCCAATGTAAGCTGTGAGTTGCGATAATGCTAGTGCACCACCATAGTTTGCATTTTCCTGTAATGTGACACTAGTTGGTAAGTTTTGTACATACTTGAATTCAGTATCTAGTTTGTTGTAAACAAAAACTTGTCCACTGTCACTCTGTGGCGCTACAAATTTTGTTGTGTTTTTATCAAAAGTTGTTTCAACTAACACAGTGGACCCATCTGCCGATAAGCTATCAAATGTTGTTATCAATTGTGCATCACCCAGCTTACTTTGAATTAATAATGCATTGTTTCTAATTGCTAAATTGTTTCCGAAATGTGCATTTGTCTCTGGCTTGACTGAAGTAATAGTGTCTTGTATGACATACTGTTGTATTGTAATACTAGATCCTGATGCAGGAGCCACACCAAAAGTTATTATGTTGCTGGTGCCATCTGTAGTAAAATTAGGGGTTGTGCTACTGTCACCATTTACTAAATGATAATCTGTGTTGTCAACAAACACACCCACATGATAGGAATGATCAATATCGAATCCTGCAGTAAATTCAGTGGTGCTTCCATCTGCAACATGAGTTGAACTTTTTGCAATGTAATGGTAAACTGCACCTTGGTCTCCAAGTGTGCCTGTATATCTTGGCGCACCTATCATCAAGTCTGTGCCATTTTCACTTATTGCAAGTCCTGTGCCAAAACGCACATCATCTATTAAATTTGGGGTAATTTTTTCATGTTCATAAAATGTATCATTTTTAAGTCTGTACACATACACTGTGCCAGCATTGGCTGTTGTGCTGTCATTATCATAATCAGGAGCAGATATCACCAAAGTATTGCCATCTTCCGCAAATTGTACATTGGCTCCAAATCTTGAATCGATTTGACTTGTTGCATCTGATATCAATGTTTGGTGAAGATCATATCTTGCTGAAGATCCATCTTTAGCGTACTTGAATATAAACACTGCGCCACGATCGTTTGTAACTGAATCATCAGGTGATCCTGGTGCGCCTACAGCCAAATATGTGCCATCTCCAGACACACTAACTGATTTTCCAAACTCGCCGCCCGCCTCAACTTCTGGTGGAACAATTGACTGGTTAATGCCATAACTTGATCTAGCATCTCTATTGATCCAATGCACAGCGCCAGTTGAAAGGTTGTCTGAGCCTTGAACTTTTGTAACAGTTATAGTCGATGATGAATCACCTATATCTAATGGCTCTGCAATAAAGTCTGTGTTGCCTGTGTTTTTTACCCAAATTACATCAGTATCCCAATCAACATCTATAATGGTGCCAGTGGCTCCAGTTTCCGAACCTATAACAGTTGTGCCACGAGTGTATACTCTTGCTGTTGCAGTCAAAGTTAATTTTACAATGTCTCCAGTACTAGGCGATCCAGCAAATATTCTGGAGCCATCTTTGGTAATGGTTAAACTTTCACCAAACCTGTCTCCTCCTGCTGAGTTGCCAATGTCTAATGCAATTTCATTTCTAAGTGTGAAATTTTCATCCGTGGTATTTCTTAGATATGCAAATACTTTGTTTGCCCCTGGCGCACCAACCGCCAAATATAGATTGTCAGTGTCGACTGCAACTGACGTTGCTATTTCTCCATCTGCCTCTCTTTCATCAGCAAAAGTTTGTTCTCCAATGGAATAATCTGTATTAGCAGATTTTTGATACACTTTCCATAAACCGTTGTCAGGATATTGTTTTGTGTAATTGTTATCCACATACACATAATCCCCCAGTGCAAATCCTTTTGTAGGAGTAATTGTTTCAAGATCATCAATGTCGTTGATTCTTATACTGTTTAGTTTAGATACAACTCCTATGGCATTTGTGCTATCAAAGGTACCGCTGTAGTCAACACTGAAAGTGGTCAGATCATCTGTGCTGTCAGTAAGTTTTACTTGATATATGCCATCAATAGAATCATTAGTATCTGTAATCACAACATAATCATCAGTGTTTAATCCGTGAGGAGTGTTGGTTGATATTTGCAATGTGTTATCAAAGGATTTGTAAATATTGGAGTTTATATTCAATGAATTTACACGCCTAATGTCCCAATCACCACTTAGTGTATTTGCTATCCATATGGTGTCTCCTTCTTTTAGATCTGTTGCATCAACTAAAAGTAATTCACTTTCGTTGAATACTGTTTTTGTGGCCTGAGCAGGTAAAACATATCCAGCAACTGGAAATTTAAAAATTGCTTGTGTAGTGTTTTGATGATTATCATAGTCATACATGATAAAAGGCGCACCACTAAATGCATAAGGCTTTATAAAAAGATCATTTGCACGTTCATTCAAGTTTAGTACAGTTTCAGTATCATCTTTGTTTGATTCTTGAATATTGTACACCAACCTATTTTTCCTGTGCTTGGATTCATCTACTGTAAAAGCAAATTCTTGTTGTGTTCTGTGTCCACCAAATTCGCCTACCCTAAACGCATAATCTTCAAACAAATTGTATGATACAGTTTGCCCGGTTTGCGGTTGTGTCTTAAATTTTTGTATTGGTGATATGGTGCCTTTTTCTTTTAACATTCCTTGATAGAATTTAAACTGTGTAAGTTCTTCTAGACCAAGGTCGTTAAAATAATCTCTCTGTTGATATGCTATAAGATGCTGGGCATATCTCTGCTGTTCTGCATCAAAGTTATCAGAATCTAAAGAATAAAAATCACGGAATGCTTCAGCTTTTGCGTCCCAGTTGGGCAACATTTGTTGTTTAGGCAATTCATCTTTTACTGACCAATTGGTCCCTACAAAATTTTCTCCACTGGTATGATTACTAATTGCAGTGTAATTTTTTCCTTGATGCACAACATTCTCACCAATTCTATAATCCTTATATTGTTGCCAGTCACTTATTTTTGCTTGATCTAAAATATAACCAGGAGCATACAAATCACCATTCCAATTTGCTGTTCTGAAACCAACTAGTTTTACTCTATCCTGTCTATTTCCCAAGGAAGGATCAAATATGACATCACTAAACTGTGAAGCATTATCCAGTAAAATTAAATGTTCTTTTTGTATTGCTCTTATATCTGCATTATATACTCCGTCCTCTGTAGGATTTACACTTATTACAAATTCACCATCTTGCCTTTTGGTGGCTAAATTATATGGACTTATCGGTAAACCATCCTGTTGTAAAACTGTATAAAATTGATCAGTATCTGTGAGATCGTCTCCAATTGTGTTTTCTCTTTTGAATTTTAAAGATTCAGCTGCTGGCGATAAAGTAATCACTGCATCGTTGCTCCAATTTTGTGTTGTCCAAAATAAAAATTCTTTAACACTTAGTTCCCAGTTTGCAGGCTGACTTAGTTCTTTTACAAAATTATCAAATACAAATCCTTGATCTTTTAGATATTCATTGTATCCGAAAAGGAAGTCAGCAACTTCCTGTGTGTTTTTAAATTCTGTGCCATATGGTATAGTGGTTGCAACTGTGTCATAGTTTTTGTATTTTCTCACCGCTACTCCACCTTTTAGTGGAAGGGCCGCTCCTATTTCGCTCCAATTTGATTCATCAAAACTTTGTCCTGAACTTACGCTTTGTAAGGCACGATAAAATATTCCACCATTTTTTACAATTATGCCTTGATTGTAAAATCCACCTGGCTGCCATTGTGAAAAAGATTCAGTGGTTGCTCCCACTCTAACAAGATTAAAGTCATTGAATTTTTTTGGGGCAAAATAGTTAAATGTTCTTGTATAATTAGAATATCCTGATACTTTGAATCCATTTGCAGTCTTTTGTACAATAACACCACTGTAGTTTGCACTAACAATAGGTGCACTTTTGTATAACAATATATCAAAATTTTCTTGTGGTAAAAACACGCCTTGTGATGTGCTTTGAGGTGACACACTACCAACTGATATTTGTATGTTGTCCTTGTTTGTGAAGCCTCCTAGCTTGTAGGATAATTGTACAGATATGTTGTCTAATCTATTCGCAACATATGTTGAAGGTATATATCCAAGATGCTTGATATAATCAAACAGCACATTAATATACCCTACAGTTGATACAGTAGATGAAGGCAAGAAATAATCATTTACTGGTTGTCTATAAAGACCATTATATACATATTGGCCTAATGTGTTTTTGTTGATCCTGCTAACATCAAAAAGTATACCAGCATATTTTCCAGGCTTTGCTAAAAATTTTGCAACTTGTTCAGCAAATCGATAACTTGACGATCTTATCCATGCTGTTTCAGGCGGGCCATAATCGCCATACTCCCAATTGGCTTGTTGGTTCCTTTGAAGTATGGTTGATGCACCCAATATACCTGCGTTGCCAGGAGTGGCAAGTTTTCCTGCTTCGGTGACTGGAATGCTGTCATATATCGATGATCCACGAGCATATCTTGTGTAATGTCCTTTTCTCGATCCTTCTGCTATATTTCCAATGGCAACATCATTCCACAGTAACAAGTTACCACTTGTATATGGTGCTTGGCCATAGCGTGTATCCCACCAATCTGGTTTCACAGAGAAGCCAAACATTTCCCAAGGAGTCAAATGTGGAGTGTCTGTATCATACCATTGTTTGTATATTGCACGCCAATGCCCAGGTAGTCTAGTTTGATCTACTGCGTTTGTATACGATGAATAGTTCCAAGTGAAGTCATTAGCTGCGTCATATGTGTCATTGGTAGTATAATCAATTGCATTTGTTCCGGACCAGGAAAAAAAGTCTCTTGCCAAAAGATCATTTACTTCTTTGCTAGTATACTCATTGTCCCTATAAAAACCATAATCTATATTGATTGCGTCTGGATCAAAACTTACTTTTATGTTATTGTATATCCTTTTTTCGAATTCTAATAAAATGTCATCCCTATAATCTCCATATGCTATTGTTATGGATCCATCATGTCCTTTAATCACATCCAGTCCTAGTCCATCATCGGTCTGATATGTGTCATCTTTAAATTTGCTTGGTTCAAAGGCCGGAGCCAGTCCAAGTTTGGCAGGAGTGTCAGGCACAAAACTACTATTGGTTGCATCGTATTCAACAATTTTTATAACATCATTTGCAGACAAATTAGTTTTTATTTCTACGCCATGCTGATTGGATGAATCAGTGATGTCAGTGAATTCATAATCACTGCCGTGTATAAGTTGAATTTTGTTTAGATACACATACACTGCCCGCTTTGACAATGTGTTTAAATTATGTTTTTGACTTATTGGATAGTTTACAATTTGTGAATCAACAACTGTGTAAGAATTAACTGTTTTGTCATTGCTGTATCCAATCATGTCTGTGTTTGCAAAAGCCATTGAGTCATTTTTATTTGCATTTATTAAAGCAATTAATTCGTCTAAATTAGCATCAATATCTGCGTCTAAAGATATTGTTTTACTTCTTTCAATTAAACTTTGTTTGTATTTTTCATATTCTCTTGCACTGTACCGCATGGCTTTAGCTAGATTAAGAACATCATCTTTAAGTAAAATGTGTGCCAGTACGTCCGATCCTGAATGTTGCATAATCAAAGAACCATATGCAAACATGTCAGGCAAATCTCTTGAATTATTTGGACCAATTGATGTGCCAGTGAAGCTACTATTTTCATACGTGCCTAATCTGTAATGCTTAATAATATCTCCCAAAGTAAATTTTTCAAAATTATTATTTTTGGAGTTTCTTTGTAGAGATAATGGCACTTCAAAAAATCCTTTTCCAGATGGAGTACCAGTCTTACTATGACACTTGACCGTGATAATATTTCCTGGGTCAATAACTTCATCAGTCTTGACGTACAATCGATTGTTGACTGTCTCGGTAGTGTATGCCGTAATAACATCTCCATTAAGTATAACCTGCACTATAAGATCACTTAGATTTGAAGCATCATTATAATGATCTATTTCAAAAAATTGTTCTTTAATATTTGATTCATAAGTTCTTATAATTTTTTGACTATCAACAACTTTATGTTTTTGCCAGTTGTTTAATTTAATTAGATTTGTCGAGCCTTTTGCGTATTTGTGTAGATGATATTGTCTAATTGGTTTTTCAATGATTACTCCTTCTTCAACATATTGAAATTTGGATGAATTAAAAGTATCATTAATTCTTATATCATTTATTAGTCCAAGTCTTTCATAAATTACGTTTGTACCATACACAGTGTCAGGTGTGCCTTGTGTTGTGTCTGTTGCCACCTCAAATAATGTTGATCCTACAAAATTACTTGACACATAAGTTGTTAAGTTACCGAGGGATACATGATCATCATCAAAGACATCAAAAAGTGGCTTTTGATTGATTTCTGTTTTTTGTTGTGACTTGATCCAAACATTGTCCTCTACATGATAGACTACACCTTTATTGTTGCCTCGTCTGGCTGTGACACTTAGCATTTCGGATGCTAAAAAAGATTCATTTAACACTAATTGTAATACTGTACCAGAGTCCAATTCATTAGATACCTGGACAAAATCCACTTGGAATATTCTACTTTGTTGGTTGGGATCAGCAGTAAAAATTACTAGATCGCCTTTTCTTAACGCTGTGCCATCTGCAAAATAACCTTCTTCACCTTGCACTTTGGACAATGCATCTGTTGTTTCAGTGTCAATGACATCTATTAGTCTACCTGTGTTGCCATGATTAAAGAGTTCAAGATTTGGTATAAATTCAATTATAGGACGTTTAGCCCTGATGCCTTCAGTAACTTTAATGCTTATGTTTAATTTTTTTTCTGTGGCTTTAATTGCATCAATGTGTACCCATCTATTTGCTCTTGACCAAGCATTCAGATCTTGTGATGCCCGATTAATAGTCCAATAATCCAAAGTTGTGCTTTGACTAGTTGTGTTGTCAAATCCAACAGTATCAAATCCTTCTGTGCCATTAGCATCAAATATTTGGCCTGTCTCTGTACCATATGATTCCACCACTTCATGTTGTGATATGTCTGTTAAAGTGATACTGTCTCCTACTCCATCTACAAAATATTTTTTGTTAAGATATGTGGATGTTGATCCTGACGTAATTTGTACATTTACAGTGTCAGTTAGCTCGAATCCTGTGGCGTCTGTGAAACTTTTACAACCTTCAATGGCTTCTCCAGGGTCAAAACTTTCTAGTTCAAGGTCTTTTATTATTATTCTACCCTTCATAGCAATGTGGTTACCACATTGATAGAATAAAACATTATCAACATTAGATGAGGAATCATTAGCGGGCACTTTCAATGTGACTGTCCCTTCTGCAACGCCATTGTTTTCTACATATGTTGATTCAAATTGATCACCACTGCCTGTGCCATATTGAGTTTTGATATAAAATGGATGTCCAGGAGCATTGATATTAAACTTGTATGTGCTTCCCCTGTACACAATTATGTCGGGATTATCCTGATTTACTTTATTAGAAAACACGTAGGCACCCTGTGCATTGTTGGTAACACCTATAGTTGAGGTAGTTCCAGATCCAAGCACCAAGGTGATAGGAGTAAGATTGTTTGATATCCAATAGTACTGTCTGTAGTTCACAAACTTGTCATGGTCAATTGGTGGTGCATATGCATATGATTCTTGTTCCCAAAGTCTATCATGTTTGAGTGAAGATCCGCCCTGTGCCGCAACTTCATTTACAGCGTCGATGTATTGTGATGCAAAATCAACTGTGTTTCCATCCGATTTGTATGCCACAGTCGGTTCAAGTTGATAACTTTGTCTTTGATCTGTTGACTCATCAACATATACATCAGAAGTTTTGTAAGAAGGACGATACTTTTGTCCTACGTATGCACTAAGTCTTTCAAGCACACTTGGTTCGATAAGCTGATCTAATGTAGAGTTGATAAACCTTTTATTTTTTTCTGTTTGGAAAATTTCAGGTAATAATTTTGAACTTGATCTAGTTGACTTACTCATTAATAATAGCCTCCACTAGATGACGTCGATGTTGTTGTGGTCGTTGTGCCAGTGCTGGTTGAAGTACTGGTTGATGTCGAAGCCGTGCTAGTGGTTGCTACTGTGCCAGCGGTGGTTGTTGAGGCCACATCAGCACTTGTAACCACTGTACCAGTTGCTTTTAATTTTTCTGCACTTAGAGAGTTAATTACTTCAACGTTATCCACTGTTGCTGATGATATAAAGATTTCATTGTCTTCTGCAAATACTTGGAACAATGATCCAAAACCAGAGGCGGTCTGAGCAGGTACGATCACAACACTTAGTAGGTCAGGCGCTAGTTGGTTGTGTATGTACGCCGCTAATTCTGTAAAGTAAAACGTATCGCCAAAGTCCCAAAAGTCAATCCTAAAATAATCATTTATTGCCGCAATTACATTAGATTTAATTTGATTATCACTGACTGTGGTTAATGGATTTTTGACCACCTTAAACTGTGCCTGTAAATTTGCGTTTGCCCCAGGACCAAAAAGTAATGAATACTGTCCAGGATTGAATATTATCTCATCGCTTACTGACTTCAATCCATCTAAAGTTGCAAGATACTGATCTTCTAATGAAAATATTGTTGGAGCATCAGGCTTGGTCGTAGATTGGTTGTTTCTCAACCATGTGCGTAATGATTCGTCGTATGATTTTGTAATAACATATAAGTCAATAATATTTGATACACTAGGATCTATTCTTCGATTCCTATTTGCACCGTGACTATAATTGTATATTAGATCTTGCCTACCTAATTTTGCTTTGTATTGTGTTGGTGTTGATGTTGTGTCGGTGGTGCTATCATATTGGGTAAAAGTATCTGTAGAGTGAAAATAAAATAATTGGTTGTCTGGATATACAGAAAAATCTGTAATATCCGTAGAAAGACTTGTAACATAAAAATTTGTTTGACTTATAACATTTTCTTGATCAAAGCCATTTACTGTCACAGTCTCAAAGAATACGTATTTGTCTTTTACATCTGTAGTTGGTGAAACTATCGTTGTAAAAAGGTCTGGATTGTCGATGACACCATCATCATCAGAATCAAAAAAGCCAACTTTCACTTTTCTTGTGTCATTGTATCCATCTGTGCCTGTAACATTGCCCACTATTTGCCAATCATAATCATATGTGAGACTTGTTGCAAAATCAGGCCCTGTGTTACTTTTAACAATTCTTATTTTGTCCTTTATTGTTGTGCCTGTTTTTGGATCAACAATTTTTGCATTTGGATCAAAATAAAACTTATTTTTTGTTGCTGACTCAAAAATGTATTCTGATGATCTATAAGTCACGGTGTAACTTACGCCATTTGTTTCAAACTTAAACAACCAACTATTATCTAGATTTGCACCGCTGGTGTCGCCCTGCTGACTAAGATCAAATGTACCACTGCCAAGGTTATCTTCGCTAACAATGGACCAAGTTTCACTGCTTGTATTATATGAAATACCAAAGTCTTTGTATTCAACAACATTGTCAATGATAGAATCTGATAGTGTAGCAGTAATATTATCAACAAAGTTTGGTATTATTTCGCTTAATATGCCAGCTGTAGGAACAAGATCATTTAAAACTATTGGTCCTGTGCCATCTGACAAGTTTCCCAGTCCACCATTTGATCCATCTCCATCAACTGATACAACTTTACTCCAAATAACATCAGCAGATCCTGGATGCCCTCCTGCACCAGTCATCACTGTGCCAGACTGTGGCATAAAGTGTGATCCGGACACTGGTGTAAATTTTAATAACGCTCCTTTTGTGACAAATTTTAAATTTGTTGTTACGCTTGTGCCAACACTCACCGGGCCAGTGTCTTTAAAATAACCAGTCACTTGATTAGTGGTTTGTGTGCTTTTGTTCCATGTAATTGATGCTGGTGCTGTAATACGTCCATAATTTTTATAATAGTATTGTTTCAATGCAGGCGATGTAAATGCATCTGCCAGTGTGGTGTTTATTATTTTTTCAACATCATCCCTAGTTGTGAATTGGAAATCAAAAGTTTGTGTGCCTTCTTCTTGATATAGATAACCATCATCTGATACAACATTTACTGGAGAATAAACTCCTGTTGGATCTAACACATCTAAAAATCTTGACACGCCAGAAGAAGATCTAACTTGTGATTTAACTTTTGCAATAGATTGGTTTTTTGTCAAAGGCAAAATTTGATAGTCTTCTGCAGATATAGCTCTATCGTTTGTGTAATAACTTTGAGGGGCTTGTGTTTTGATTTCTTGTACAGACTGCGATCTTGCGGCGTTGGTTACACTACTTTGTAAACTTGCGGAAAAAGTAAGTGTGTTGGTTTGTCCATTTTTGCTGACATAATCTAAGGACACTTGTATGTTCTGCATGTCTGTGGTGTTAATATTGTAGGTCAAACCATTGCTTTGTCGGAAATAACATCTAAAGTTTCCTTGTGGCAAGGTGCCATATACTCCATCTGAAAACACAAGATCGATTTGATCGTTTGTCTTGGTTACAACTGCAAATTGGTTCAATATGTTGTTTGCTAATTGATTGTAAATTATGTTGTTGCCTACAATGGCAGGAACTTTGGTCCAACGTTGATCTATGATTCCATTTTGATCAAGTTTGTATAAAAACACATCATCGTTATTAATATTGTTTTCTTGAATAGACACCACTGTGTTCGGCGCTGTGTTGGTGATACTAAAATCTTGAGAATTAAGTGATCCTTGCCTGAAATGGAAAAAGTATCCTGTGTTGTTTGATCCAAAACCTCTTGTGTCATTTCTGTATAGTAATGTGATGGAGTTGCCAGGAATTGGTGCTTCTTCATATATGAAACTTTCATTTGCAAATGAACAAGGAACTATTTCGAAAGGCATGTTGATGCCATTTATGTTTTCACTGAAGGGAACAATTGGCACATCAAGATTAGCCCCATTTATTCGGTATAGTTGTGATGCAATGCCAGATATGGTTGCACTAAGTTCTGGCTTGTTTATAAACTGGTTTCTTGGCAGTGCGGCATTAAGCACTGCATTAAATTGATCTTCCCAATTGTCGTTTGTAAGATCGTTCCAAAGTATAGGAGTATTGGCTATGTTCTGTCCATTGGAATCAAAAACATCTTGTGTTGTTGTAACAGATAAAATTTTTAAAAAGCCTGATCCTGCTGTGTTACGCTGTGACTGATATGATATCAATCTTGCAAGACGTAACACTGATTCTTTACGTTCAGCAAGATCAATAAAATTTTCCCTTGCATTTAGATCAACCCTGTATGAAATAGATTGTGCCACGTAGGCAATCATGTCAATGAGTGCCACATACTCTGAAGATTCTATAAAGTCATTGAAGGACTCTGGGTAATTCAACTGTAGGTAATCAATAAGTGTACGTCTTATGGTGTCAAAGTCATAGGACTTGAAGTCAGCTTGTTTAAAAGTCCTGTACAGTTTTTGCCACACTGTGTTGGCCAATAGAGTATTTTGTCTCGTGGTGGATGCCATATTGAATATTTATAGCAATCTAAATATGACTACTTAATAACTTCCGGAGGAAGCACTGAAAAATTGTCCCGGGCCTTGCAATAAACCTTGTTCGGAATCGAATAGCAGATTGATGGTCTCACCAATAGCGTAACCAATGTATAAAACAGTCATTTTTACAGACAACCCTTGTTCAAATTCTTGCACTTCAATTTGATCGAGTGTGACTCGAGGATCATAGTTTATAACTGATTCAACATCACTAATTACAGCGTTTTTTGTTTCATCATCCAATGGATCGAACAGATAGTTCCATATGTCGGTGCCAAATTCTGGATTTTCTAACTTTTCCCCCTTTCGGATGTTGAAATGATTTAATAGATCCTGTTTTACCAATTCAATATCATACAACTTGGAGTCCAAAAATTCTCTGCCCTGTGTAGAAAATCCTTTAAACACCTGCGATGCTTGTGTGGTTCTTGTTGTACGTTTGTTATCTTTGTAAGATATTACTGCCATTTTTTATATTTAACCTGCAAATACATCAGTGCTTCCAGTGGCCGCATCACCACAGGTTGCTAAATCTCCAGCGTTACACACTGCTTTTTCATCAACAAATATTCTAGTTGAACCAGCAACCATTGTTGCGGCATTGTGTGGTGATATGCCATGTGATGCCACAGCATCCCCATTTACAATTACTTCTTCTCCGTTGGCAAACACTTTGGTCTGACTTGGAATAAGATCTCCAACTGCTGTGTCATTATCTCTACATATTCCAGGCATTATGTTATGTTCCTCGTGTCGGTAGCCTCACGGTCAGTGTGTCCTGCGTT
>MDTB01144175.1_pt1 | contig 19341 bp, 18 predicted proteins | sample 811161 | NCBI WGS metagenome assembly MDTB01 (sample SAMN05326650, study PRJNA326480) | marine metagenome | isolation source: seawater | place: Mediterranean Sea | collected 2009 | reverse complement strand
TTTCTTTCCAACAGTCTCATTTCTATCATCCAAGTGCGCGCGAATTTCGTGATTTTCTAAGATATTTAAAACTTTTTGACCATAATTTTTGAAGTTCTCACTAATAATTAGAATTTCAACCTGAGTAGTAGTAAGCCATAAAGGGAAAACACCAGCTGTGTGTTCTAATAAAATTGCAACAAACCTTTCCATACTTCCAAAAGGAGCTCTATGAATCATTACTGGTCTTAAATCTTCATTTTTACTTCCTTTATATGTTAAGTCAAATCTTTCAGGAAGGTTGTAGTCAACCTGTATAGTACCAAGCTGCCACTTTCTTCCAAGTGCATCTTTTACCATAAAATCAAGCTTTGGGCCGTAAAATGCTGCTTCCCCATACTCTACATTAAAATCAAGACCTTTTTCTTTAGCTGAATTAAGAATTGCTTGCTCAGATATCTCCCAGTTTTTATCAGAACCAATATATTTTTCCGGATTTTCAGGATCTCTCAATGAAACTTGTGCAGAATAGTTATCAAAGCCTAAAGATTTAAAAACAAAAAGAACCAAATCAATAGTATTGTTAAATTCTGAATCAACTTGTTCAGGTGTACAAAATATGTGAGCATCATCAACGGTGAATCCTCTTACTCTGCTTAAACCATGTAATTCACCACTTTGCTCATATCTATAAACAGTTCCAAATTCTGCAAGTCTTAAAGGTAAGTCTCTATAGCTTTGAGGTTTTGCATTATAGATTTCACAATGGTGAGGACAATTCATTGGTCTTAAAATGAAAGTTTCGGAATCATTTGGAGTGTAGATAGGTTGAAAACTATCTTCACCATATTTTTCATAGTGTCCAGACATTTCATATAGTTCTTTAGCTCCAATATGAGAAGACATGACCTTTTTATAACCGGCTTTTTTTTGAGCATCCTCAAGAAAATCTTGCAACCTATCTCTTAACTCTGTTCCGTTTGGTAACCAAAGTGGTAGTCCTTGTCCGACTCTACTTGAGAATGTAAATAACTCAAGTTCTTTACCAATTTTTCTATGGTCTCTTTCTTTGGCTTTTTCTATTAATTCAAGATATTCTGTAAGTAACTTTTGCTTAGGAAATGAAATGCCATAAATTCTTGTTAATTGATTATTTTTTTCATCACCTCTCCAATACGCTCCAGCAATATTAAGAAGTTTGACAGCTTTAACAATTCCTGTTGATGGAATATGGCCACCTTTACACAAATCACTAAAATCTGCATGATCACAGAATGTAATGGTCCCATCATCAAGAGCTTCAATTAACTCAATTTTATATTCATTTTTCTCTTTTTTATAAAATTCTAAAGCTTCTTTTTTTGAAATGCTCTTCATTTTAAATTTGAAATCATTTCGCGAAAACTCAAGAAATTTTGACTCAATCTTCACAAAGTCTTTTTCTGAAATAGTTTCATCACCAAAATCAACATCATAGTAAAAACCATTTTCAATTGAGGGACCAATTGTTAATTTAGATTTCGGATAGAAAAATTTTATTGTTTGAGCTAAAATATGAGCTGATGAATGCCAAAATGCTTGTTTTCCTTCATCATCTTCCCATGTAAATAGCTTAATATTGCCATCAGTGGTTAATTTTGAGTCAGGCTCAAGAGTTTCATTATTAAAAGATGCAGAAATAACTTTTCTTGCTAAACCCTCACTGATACTTTTTGCTACATCAATTACTTTGACACCCTTGTCAAATTTTTTTACTGAATCATCTGGAAAAATTATACTTATCATAGCTAAATCTATTCAAAAATAAATCAATTTAATTTATTCTTAGGTCCAAGAGTGCCATTTAGTATATTATTGATTCCTCTATATCCACAAAAAATAGCTAATAGAAGAAGGATTGCTCCAAAAATAAGTACAAATAAAAAGAATGGGTGATCTTGATTGTTAAATGCTTGTGAGACAATTACTGGAGCTATAAAGCATAGAGATATCCCTACGAAAACTTGAATAAAACCTTTCCTTAAGTATTTATTCATTTGAAAAATTATCAATGGCAGAGCGGATGCTTTTATACTTCAATATAAATTCATTAGCTTTCTCCTCATTTACACCTAATTCCTCCATAATAATTCTTCTTGCTCTTTTGTTAAGCTTTGAATTACTCATCTGCATATCAATCATTTTATTTCCTCTTACATGCCCATCAAGAATCATTGAGATTGTTGAGATCATATTTAAGATTAGTTTTTGAGCAGTTCCAGCTTTTAATCTTGAGCTACCAGTTAAAAATTCAGGACCAACGATAACTTCAATTTTAAAATCTGCATATTTTGATAGAGGAGAGTTCTCGTTACATACAATACATCCAGTAGATATATTATTATCTTGACACGCTTTTAGACCTCCAACTACATAAGGGGTAGTTCCTGAAGCAGCAATTCCAATTACAAAGTCACCATCAGTAATGTTATGCTCAGAAAGATCTTTCCAAGCTTGATTCAAATCATCTTCAGCAATTTCTATTGAACTGTAAAGTGCAGGTATGCCTCCAGCCACTAAACCGACAACTTTCTCTGGAGATGTACCAAATGTAGGAGGGCACTCTGATGCATCTAAGACACCAAGTCTTCCACTAGTACCGGCTCCTATGTAAAATAGTCTACCACCTTCCTTAACCTTGGGTGCAATATTTTCAATTAGACTTGTGACATCAGGCAGAACTTTATTTACAGCTTTTAAAGCATTATTATCTTCTTCATGCATAGCATTAACAAGTTCACTGACAGATTTTTTTTCTAAATCTTTATGATCAGATTCTTGTTCAGTTACTTTAATAAATACCATTACTCTTTTAAATTTAGTTTTAAGTCTAAGTTTTTCTTTAATTCAGCTAAAAATTGTTGAGTAGTTAAAAAGTTTGAATTAACAAGATCTTCTCTAAAAACAAGTAATGCAAGATCTTTAGTCATTTTACCGTCTTCTACAGTTTCAATACATACTTCTTCTAAAGTTTTACAGAATTTTATAAGCTCTTTATTATTATCTAGTTTCCCTCTATGCATCAATCCTCTTGTCCAAGCAAAAATTGATGCAATTGGATTGGTAGATGTTTCTTCACCTTTTTCATGTCTTCTAAAATGTCTAGTTACAGTTCCATGAGCTGCTTCAGCTTCTAGTGTTTTACCGTCAGGAGTAACTAACGTAGATGTCATTAGTCCTAATGAACCAAAGCCTTGTGCTACAATATCTGATTGAACATCTCCATCATAATTTTTACAAGCCCATACAAATCCACCTTTCCATTTAATTGCTGCTGCAACCATATCATCAATTAGTCTATGTTCATATGTTATATTTTCTTTTTCAAATCTGTCTCTAAACTCATTTTCAAATACTTCATGAAAAATATCTTTAAATCGACCATCATATGCTTTTAATATTGTATTCTTTGTTGAGAGGTAAAGAGGCCATCTCTTATTTAAAGCCATATTCATACAAGACCTTGCAAATCCGTAAATTGATGAGTCGATATTATACATTGACATTGCAATACCATCCTCTTCAAAATTATATACTTCCCATGTTTTTGTCTTTGAGCCATCCAAAGGAGTAAAACTCATTTCTAACTTTCCTGGTCCGTGTGTTGTTACATCCGTAGCTCTGTATTGGTCACCAAATGCATGTCTACCTATACAGATTGGTCTTGACCATCCTTGAACATATCTTGGTATTGATCTACAAATTATAGGTTCCCTAAAAACTGTCCCTCCAACTATATTTCTGATAGTCCCATTTGGAGATTTATACATTCTATTTAGAGAAAATTCATCAACTCTTTGCTCATCTGGAGTAATCGTTGCACACTTGATACCCACATTATACTTTTTAATTGCATTAGCAGCATCAATAGTAATTTGATCATCAGTTTTATCTCTGGATTCAATGCCTAGGTCATAATATATTAAATCAAGATCTAAATAGTCTAAAATTAATTTCTCTTTTATAAATTTCCATATAATTCTAGCCATTTCATCACCATCTATTTCAACTATGGGATTGGCTACCTTAATTTTTGACATAAAATTTAAACTTCTTTAATTCTTGCTTTCTTACCTCTTAGTTCTCTAAAGTAGTAAATTCTAGATTGTCTAACTTTACCTTTCTTGTTTACTTCAATTTTATTCAGAGCAGGCATATTAAATGGGAAAATTCTCTCAACACCTGTAGTCCCTGACATTTTTCTGATTGTGAATGTTTTAGATTCCCCTCTGCCTTTGATTTGGATCACAACTCCTTTAAAAGATTGAGTTCTAACTTTGTCACCTTCTCTAATTTCATAAAATACAGTTATAGTATCACCAGATGAAAATGTAGGAAAATCATTTTTGTTGATAAGTTTATCTTGAACTAATTTAATTGTAGATTCCATTAAATATTATATTTCGGTATTGGAATTATTCCAACTCGCGCAAAAATAAGCCTTTTTTAATCATTATCAAAAAGATTCGGCCTAAGTAATTTTGTTCTCTCAACTGATTTTTTATCACTCCATTTTTGGATCTCTTTATCATTACCAGATAAAAGAATCTTAGGTACTTGCATGCCTTTATATACCTCAGGTCTAGTGTAAACGGGTGGTGAAAGCAAATTGTCTTGAAAAGTATCAGATAAAGCTGATGATTCATCACCAATAATTCCAGGTAGTAATCTTATAATTGAATCACACAGAACTGCTGCAGGGAGTTCTCCTCCAGATACAACAAATTCACCTATTGAAATTTCTTTTGTTACTAGATGTTCCCTGACTCTGTGATCAATGCCTTTATAATGACCGCAAATAATTATTATATTTTGTAATGATGATAAAATGTTTGATGTCTTTTGTTCTAAAAGATTTCCGTCTGGAGTTAAATAAATTATTTCATCATAATTGTTACTCTCTTTTAGATATTCAATACATCGATCGATAGGTTCAATTTTTATGACCATACCTGGGAATCCTCCATAAGGATAATCATCTACTTTTCTAGAATTAATAGCAAACTCTCTTAAATTATGTGTGTAAATCTTGACTTTATTTAGGTCAATGGCCTTTTTAATAATTGAGAAAGAGTTAAGATTATTAAAAACATCTGGAAATAGAGTCAGAACATCAATTCTCATTAATTTGAGCTTTTCTTCAAAGTTACAACAGCTGTTCTCAAATCACCTTCTCTAACATAATTAACTTCAACTTTATCACCTGGTCTTTTTGATGATAGATACCCAGATAAGTCTGAAAATCTATTGATCTTAAAACCATCAACAAATTTGATTATATCACCTCTAACAAGTCCAGCATTATCTGCTCCGAAGCCTTCTTCAATTTCATCAATGTAAAATCCCTCAGTCTCATTGATATTAAGTTGTCTAGAATATGATGATTTTAATGCTATACCTCTAACACCTAAAAGACCTTTTTGAACATCGCCAAATTCAATTATATCTTCAAATATTTTCCTAACAGTATTACTTGGAACAGCAAAGGAATATCCAACATATCCGCCAGTCATGGATTGAATAAGAGTATTGATTCCAATCAACTCTCCTTGTATATTTACCAAAGCACCACCGCTATTTCCAAAATTGACAGCAGCATCAGTTTGAATAAATGACTGATTTTTCTGATCATACTCGTTCAAATCTCTAGATTTAGAGCTTACTATACCTGCTGTAACTGTAGAATTTAGATTGTATGGATTACCAACAGCAAGTACCCACTCTCCAATTAACGTTGAATCTGAGTCACCAAAAAAGATATAATCTAAATCTATATTAGAATCAATCTTAAGCACAGCTATATCTGTAACTTCATCAAAACCAACAATTTTAGCTTCATATTCTTTATTATTGTTAGTAGTCACAATTACTTCTGATGAGTTTTCAATAACGTGATAGTTAGTAATGATATAACCATCAGGAGATATTATTACACCTGAACCTGTGCCAACCTTTTTTTTTGAGTCATCTCCATAGAAAAATTGTAAAGCCCAGTTATCACCTTCTTCAACTATACTTGTATTTTTAACATGGACTACTGCATCAATTGTTTTACTAGCAGCAAATGTTAAATTTGGAAGCGAGGATGTACCAAGATTTATTTGAGATGTATTATTTATTGAATATTCAGATACATAGTCACTAAAAAGTTTAGTTTCATAATCAATTTTGTCCTCATTAGTATATCTACTAAATAATAACAATGTAATTAGAGAACAAACTATTGATGTGACGAATATTTTTAGATATAACTTCATTTTTTTTTATAAAAATAAGATATTAAATATTTAATATTTATATTTTAACTATTGTTTAACTAGAAATAATGAATTTAAAGCTTAGAGCACTTGAACCAGATGATTTAGATTTAGTTTATGAGACAGAAAATGATGAATCCTTGTGGGTTTATTCAAATACTACCTCGCCTTTTTCAAAGCATACTTTGAAAAATTTTATTGAAAATTCTCACCTGGATATTCTTGATCACAAACAAGTTAGACTTGTAATATATGATGATTCTAATTCTTATGGCTTCATAGACCTTTTCGATTATAATCACATTAGTAGGAGGGCTGGGATTGGAATTGTTATATTTGAAAGATTTAGATCTAAAGGTATAGGTTCGTTATCATTAAAATTAATTGAAGAGCATGTTTTAAATCATGTGCCAATTCATCAGTTATATGCTAATATCTCTTCAAATAACTTTGAGAGTATCTCATTGTTCAAGAAAAATGGCTATTGCAAAGTTGGTGTAAAAAAAGATTGGGTGTTTTATAATAATAAGTTTATTGATGAGGTTTTATTTCAAAAAATTTTAAATAAATGAAGTATTTAAAAATTATAATACCAATTTCAATTTTGTCTTTAATATTCATTATTGATTATTACAATAAATATTATAAACCCAACACTTCCTTTGAGGCTGAAAGTATATTCCTTTATGTGATGAAAGATGATAGTATAGCTTTTAGAGACACTATCTCAAAATATATCGAATCTGAAAAAACATTTTATAAAGTAGCAGAAAAACTAGAATACCTTAGAAATAAAAAAACAGGAAGATTCAAAATAAAAAGGGATATAGGAAACAATGAAATTGTTAATTCATTGAAATTTAACAATACTCCTATTAGTGTTACTTTTAATAACCAGGAAAGAGTTGAGGACCTAGCAGGAAGAGTCTCAAGTCAAATATATGAGGATAGTATTTCCTTATTATCAGCATTTCGAAATCAGGACTTTCTTAAAAAGAATAATTTAAATGAGAAGAATGTTCTTTCAATTTTTATTCCAAACTCATACAATATCTATTGGAATACTAGCTCTGAGAATTTTAGAGATAGAATGCTAAGTGAGTATAATAAATTCTGGAATAAAGAGAGGTCTGAAAAAGCAGAGCAATTAGGTCTCACTAAATTAGAAGTTATTTCACTAGCATCAATAGTGCAAATTGAAAGTAGAAAAGTTGATGAACGTCCTAGGGTAGCAGGTTTATACGTTAATAGATTGAGAGATAATATGAGGCTTCAGGCTGATCCAACTGTTATATATACAATAAAAGAATACTATAATAATTTTGATACAATAATAAGAAGGGTTTTGTATAGAGATCTCAAATTAGATTCAAAGTATAATACATACAAAATAAAGGGGCTCCCTCCAGGACCAATTTCAATGCCTGACATATCAGCTATAGATGCAGTGCTAAACTATGAAAGACATAAATATTTATTCATGGTAGCAAATCCATCAAATAGAGGATATCATTTATTTGCAAGTGATCTAGCTGGTCATAATAGGAATAAGAAAGCTTATATTCGTTGGATTAACAGCAGAGGTATATATAGATAAATCTAATTAGACAATTTCTGATTTAAATCTTCAACATATTTCCTAAATTGTTTGTCAGTAAAACTAAGATTATCAACTGTCTTACATGCATGAAGAACCGTAGCATGATCTCTTCTTCCAATTTGAGAGCCTATGCTAGCTAAAGAAGCTTTGGTGAATTTTTTTGCAAAATACATTGCAATTTGTCTTGCTTGAACAATATGTCTTTTCCTAGTCTTAGATTGTAAAGTTTGAATATCCATTTGGAAGTAGTCAGAAACAACTTTTTGGATATAATCAATTGATACTTCACGTCTATTATTTTTAACAAATTTATTAATAACATTTTTTGCTAGTTCAATATTAATTTCTGCTTTGTTAAATGAGGACTGAGCAATCAACGAAATAATTGCACCTTCTAGTTCTCTAACGTTAGAATTTATATTTTTGGCAACAAACTCGATTACTTCATCTTGAATTTCAACACCATCTCTGTAAAGTTTGTTTTTCAGAATAGAAACACGAGTTTCATAGTTTGGATTTTGCAGTTCAGCTGATAGTCCCCACTTAAATCTAGATAAAAGTCTTTGCTCAATATCTTGCATGTCAATTGGTGCCTTATCAGAGGTTAAAATTACCTGTTTTCCATTCTGATGAAGATGATTAAATATGTGGAAAAAGACATCTTGGGTACCTGATTTACCAGATAGGAATTGGACATCATCAACAATTAAAATATCAATAATTTGGTAAAAATGTATAAAATCATTTCTTGTATTCTTTTTAACTGAATCTACATATTGTTGAGTGAATTTTTCAGCAGAAATATATAGTATGGTTTTGTCTGGATATTTTTGTTTTACATCAACTCCAATTGCATGAGCTAGGTGAGTCTTACCTAATCCTACACCACCATAAATAAGTAATGGATTAAAAGATGTGCCACCTGGTTTATTTGATACAGCAATACCTGCTGATCTAGCTAGTCTATTTGAATCACCTTCGAGAAAGTTTTCAAAAGTATAATTTGGATTAAGTTGAGATTCAATTTGTAAATTTCTAATCCCTGGTATTACAAATGGATTCTTTAGTTCTGTAGCAAATGAGCTAAAAGGTGAATCAATTGATTGAGATTTAATAGAACTACTTGACGAACTTGGAATCTTTTCTGTAAATGGCATTTTATTGCCAAATGTATTTTCCATTTTTATGATGTAAACTAATTTGGCCTCAGGACCTAATTCTTTTGTTAGCGATAAGCGTATAATTTTAACATAATGTTCTTCTAACCATTCATAAAAAAATTTACTAGGAACTTGAATACTCAAAACATTATCTTTGAGCTTAACAGGAATTATTGGTTCAAACCATGTTTTGAATGCCTGAGATTGGATATTATCCTTAATAAAGGATAAACAATTTTTCCATACTTCAGAAGGTGTTTGACTCATTTTTTCTCTGCTAGATTTTAATTGAATATATTTATGAAATAATGTTTTAGGTTAAATACAAATATTAGTTAAAAAAAATCAAAAAAAAATAAAGATTACTATTGATTTTTAATTATTTTTTATTTAGTATCACATCAAAAAAATTTGTAAGAAAAATTATATTTTCCTTCATAAATTAAATAAAATGAATTACACGACGGATAAAATTAAAGTTAGATATTATGAAACAGATCAAATGGGAATTGTCCATCACAGTAATTATTTAAAATTCTTTGAGTTTGCAAGAATTGAATGGTTGGAAAAATTAAAAATGCCATATGAAGAAATAGAGAAAAACAATATTATTTTACCGGTAGTAAAATGTGAATTAAAATTTATTAAGCCACTTGTTTTCGGTGATTCATTTAATGTTAAAGTAAGTTGCTTAAAAAAACCTACCTCTTCTATTGAATTTTCATATGAAATTTTTAAAAGTAATGGTGAAAAAACTACTGAAGGTATTACATTGCTTGCATTTTTAAACTCTAAATCAATGAAAGTCATCAAGTGCCCTACACTGATAAGAAACTTATTTTAATGTCTTCACCTATTTATTTCATATAGTTTATCATCTCTTAAATAAGTCATATTAAATTTTGAAAGATTTATTTCAGGGCCTCTAATTCCAGATCTAATTTTTTTGTTCGATTTGAACACTTTAATTGAGTCCCAAATATTATAATTAAGAAAATGATTAATTGTTTTTGTACCACCCTCAATTAATACTGATTGTATATTCATATCATAAAGAGATTTTAAGATAGATTCAATGTTATCAAAATTTACAGCTTTTGTGTAATTAGGAATCAGTTTATTCTCTTTTTTTGAGAGAATTATTGTTTTTGCTGTATCTGATAAAATCTTAGAATCAACAGGAATTCTAGAGTTTGGGTCTAACACAAACCTAATTGGATTCTTCCCTTTTACATATCTTGTTGTTAGGAATGGATCATCATCAATTATAGTTTGGACACCAACTAAAATTGAGTGTTCTTGACTTCGCCATTTGTGTGACAACTTTTTTGCATCTTCTCCTGAAATCCAATTTACTTTTCTTAATGTTTTAATGGATTTTATTGGACTAATGAATCCGTCCTTTGATTCAGCCCATTTTAATATTATGTATGGTCTCTTGCTTTTGTGATATGTAAAAAATCTTTTATTTAGTTCATTACACTCTTTGTTCATTATCCCTACACTCACATTACAGCCACTTGATCTAAGTTTTTCGATTCCACTTCCATTAACTAACTTATTTGGGTCTTGAGAACCGATTACAACTTTTTTAATATTATTATTTATTATTGCTTCTGTGCATGGAGGTGTCTTGCCATAATGATTGCATGGCTCAAGATTTACATATAATGTTGAGTCTTTTAATAATTCTTTATTTTTTACACTGTTTATTGCATTTACTTCTGCATGACTTTCACCATATTTTGCATGAAAGCCCTCTCCAATTATTTTATTATTGAAAACTACTACAGAACCAACTAAGGGATTTGGAAAAGTATAACCTATATTTTTTGATGCAAGCTCGATGCATCTCCTCATAAATTTAATATCATTCAATTTAGTAAGTAATAAAATTTAGAATTGTAAATTTAAGTCAAAATCTCAACTATGTTAATTAGACCTATAAATGATTTTGATAATAAACATATAGCAGTTATATTGAGAGAAGTTCTAATTGAGATGGATATACCAAAAATAGGCTCTGCTTACGAGGATCCAGAAATTGATTATATGTATGAGTCATACCAATCTAGTAGATCAATATATTTTGTTGTTGAGGAAAATAATAGGATACTAGGTGGTGCAGGGATAAATCCACTAAAAGAAGGGGATGTTGATATTTGTGAACTTCAAAAAATGTATTTTCATAAATCCATTAGAGGTAAAGGTATTGGAGATAAGATGATTGAATTGTGTTTAAAATTTGCTGTGGAATCTAATTTTAAAAAATGCTATATAGAGACTATGCCCAACATGATAAATGCACAAAAATTATACTTGAGAAAAGGATTTGATTATATAGATTATCCATTAGGTAATACAGGTCATAATGCATGTCCTATATGGATGTTAAAAAAAATATCATGAACATTATTGAAATGAGAGGTATTTATCGAGATAATTTGAGTCTTACAAATAATCAATCTGACTTTATATATAAAATTATTTTAAAAGAGTTATGTGGAATAGACACCATTAAGATTGCTTTAGAACCTAATTTTAATTTATCCCCAGAATCAGTGAATATCTTAATCCAAAAAATGAAAATAATCATTGATGATTATCCCATCGATTATATAATTAATAAAAAAAACTTTTATGGTAATGATTTTTATGTTGATGAAAATGTCCTAATACCAAGACCTGAAACTGAAGAACTAGTAGATTGGTTAATTGATGATCACCTTGATATTGATAATAAAAAAAGAGTAATTGATTTATGTACAGGATCTGGTTGTATTGGGATATCAATAGATATTAGCAATATTTATTTGGATGTTACTATATGTGATATATCAACTCAGGCACTTAAAGTTTGTGAGATTAATAAAAAAAATCTTAATTCAAGTGTTAAAATAATTGAACTTGATCTAAACTTAGTTTCTAAAGTGAACCAAAAATATGATATAATTATATCAAATCCTCCATATATTCCTCCTAGTGAATCAAATCGATTAGATAAAAATGTAAAATATGAGCCAGATATTGCTCTATTTACTCCAAAAAATAATCCATTACATTTTTATGAAAAAATTTTGGATTTTGCATCAATAAACCTTTCAAAAAATGGTAAAATTTATCTTGAAATAAACCCAAATTTTATAAAAGAATTTAATCAATTATTAACTAATTATAGTATAAATCATGTTAACTTTAGGGATGATTTTAGAGGTAAAAAAAGATTAGTTAAACTCATATTTTAACATGAATGACATAAAATCTAGAATTTTTGAGTTAAGGGAAAAAATAAATAGACACAACTATAATTATTATGATCTTGATAAAAATTTAATTAGTGATTTCGAATATGATAAATTATTAGATGAACTAGTTAATCTTGAGTCTAAATATCCTGAGTTTTATGATGAGAATTCTCCATCAAATAGAGTTGGTGGTGGCTTATCAGATAAATTCAGCACTGAGTCTCATGTTTTTCAAATGTATTCCTTGGATAATACTTATACTAGCGAAGAATTAAAATCTTGGTACACTAGAGTCGTGAAGATATTAAATACTGAAAATTTTGAATTTTGTTGTGAATTAAAATATGATGGTGCTTCTGTTAATTTATTGTATGAAAACGGAATGCTTTCAAGGGCTCTTACAAGAGGTGATGGAACTCAGGGAGATAACATAACTAATAATGTAAAAACTATTACATCAGTACCTGTAAAGCTTAATAATTTACTTTTTAATAGGTTTGAAATTAGAGGTGAAATAATAATACTAAATGATTCCTTCGATCAATTAAATAGAAAAAGAAAAAAACTAGGTGAGCCATTATTTAAAAACCCCAGGAATACAGCATCAGGAAGTATAAAACTTCTTGACTCAAATGAAGTTGCAAGAAGACCTTTGCAATGTTTTCTTTATTCTGTAGTATCAGATGATGTAAGAATAAAAAGACACTCTGAGCTTCTAAATAATGCAAGAGAAATGGGATTTGATGTGCCTGAATATGAAAAAGTTGTAACTGGACTAAATGGTGTTAAGGACTATATTAACTTTTGGGAAAAAAATAGATCAAGCTTACCATTTGAGATTGACGGAATTGTTATCAAAATAAATAATATAGATTTCCAAAAAAAACTAGGTTTTACATCTAAGTTTCCAAGGTGGGCAATTGCCTACAAATACAAAGCTGAAAATTTAGTAACAAAATTAAATTCAATTTCTTTTAATGTTGGAAGAACTGGAGCAATAACTCCTGTTGCAAATTTAGAACCAGTTTTAATTTCTGGATCAACTGTTAAAAGAGCATCTTTGCACAGCTTTGATCAAATGATGAAACTTAGACTTAGAGTTAACGATAGTGTATATGTGGAAAAAGGAGGAGAAATTATACCTAAAATTACAGGAATAGATTATAAAAATAGAGGTTCTAAAAATGATGAAATTAAATTTCCAACACATTGTCCAGAATGTCGAACAAAGTTAGTAAATCATGAATCTGAGGCTAACTTTTTTTGCCCTAATACTAAAGATTGTAAGCCACAAGTCATAGGAAGAATTCAACACTTTGTATCAAGAAAAGCAATGAATATTGACGGTTTAGGCGACGAAACCATTAAGCTTCTGTACAACAAAGGGTATTTAAAAGATATATCAGACATTTTTAATTTGGATTATGATTCAATTTCATTAATTGATGGTCATGCTGATAAATCGGTTGAAAACCTAAAAATGAGTATTGAAAATTGTAAACTAAAACCATTTCAAAAGGTATTATATGGTCTTGGAATAAGATATGTAGGAGAATCAGCCTCAAAAAAAATTTTAAAAAAAATTAATTCAATTGATGAACTAATGATGATGGATTTTGAATTATTGTCTGAGATTGATGAAATTGGAGAAAAAACTGCAGCAAGTATTGTAGATTTTTTTCAAGATGAGAATAATAGGAATATGATAAACAGGCTTAAATCAGCTAGTCTTAATTTTATTGATACCAGTCATGCAAATTCAAGCTCTTCTCTTTCAAACTTAATATTTGTAATTTCTGGTGTTTTTGAAAAATACTCCAGAGATGATATTAAAGATCTAATAGAAAGTAATGGTGGAAAAATAAGTTCATCGATAAGTTCAAAGACTAATTATTTAGTAGCAGGAAACAATTTAGGTCCGGCAAAATATGATAAAGCAAATAAACTTGGTGTATCTATAATTAATGAACTATCATTAATTGATCTAATTTCATAAACTTGTATTAAATTTACTAATATATATAATAATAGATGTTTAGATTTTATATTTTATTTGTTGTGTCAATTTTGATTTACTCTTGTAATGATTATCAAAAACTATTAAATAGTACAGAAAATGAGGTTGATAAATATACTGCTGCAGAGAAATACTATGAAAACGGAGAGTATAGAAGAGCAAATGCATTATTTGAGCAAATTATTCCCAGCTACAGGGGTAAACCGCAGGGAGAAAGGTTGATATTCTTTTTTGCTAATTCATTTTTTGAGACGAATTCATATTATTCGGCGGCAATCCAATTTGAGAATTTCATAAAGTCATATCCAAACAGTCAAAGAATTCAAGAGGCTTATTTTATGGAGGCAAAATCATATTCAATGTTATCTCCTCTTTTTACTCTCGATCAAGAAGACACTTTTACAGGAATTGATAAGCTTCAAGTATTTATTAACCGATTCCCAAATAGTGAGTATGTTGATGAGGCACTGGAGTTAATGGACGAGCTGCAAAATAAAATTGAAAAAAAAGAATTTGAAATCTCAAAACAATATTATACAATTAGAGATTATAGTTCAGCTATGAAGTCTCTAGATAATTTTATTGCAGATAACCCAGGGACAATTTTCAGAGAGGAAGCTCTTTATTACAGGTGGTTATCACAATATGAAATAGCTATTAATTCAATAGAATCAAAAATAAATGAGAGAGTTACAGAGTTAGAAAGATCATTTGAAAATTTCTTAAGATATTATCCAGATACAATATTTATTGATGATCTATCTGAAAAAATTAATAATGCAAAACAACTTTTATAAATAAAACTATGAATAAATACAGAAACACTAATGCCGCAAATACAACAAAGACATACAATAAGCATGAAATTGAGGATCCTACGAATAATATTTATGAGGCTATTTCAATAATTGCTAAAAGATCAAGCCAAATTAATTCTGAGATAAAGAAAGAGTTACATGATAAACTTGATGAGTTTGCAACGCATAATGATAGTCTAGAAGAAATATTTGAAAATAAGGAGCAGATAGAAGTTTCGAGATTCTATGAGAAACTTCCTAAGCCATACGCAATTGCTGTTCAAGAATGGTTAGATAACAAGATTTACTTCAGAGATACAGAATCTGAAAGTGAACAATAATCATTCAAATTATGAGTGTTTTGGCTCAGAAAAATATTCTAATTGGAGTTTCAGGTGGAATAGCTGCTTATAAGATTCCATTATTGATTAGACAGCTTGTTAAACTTAATTCAAATGTAAAAGTTGTTATGACTCCTTCTTCAAAGGATTTTGTAACACCCCTTACTTTATCAACAGTTTCAAAAAATGAAGTATTTTCTGAATTTACAACTGACAAAAATAGCAATCCAATATGGAATAATCATGTAGAACTTGCAGATTGGGCTGATATTTTTATTATTGCTCCAGCTACATCCAAAACAATTTCTTCAATGTCGAGTGCTCATTGTGATAACTTGTTATTAGCATGTTATCTATCCTCTAAATGTCCTGTTTTTGTTGCTCCTGCTATGGATCTTGAAATGTATAAAAATACTCTCAATCAAAAAAATATAAAAAAATTAATAACTAATAACACTAATGTATTGCCAGTAGCTAATGGATCACTAGCGAGCGGATTGAAAGGTGAGGGAAGGATGTTAGAACCAGTTGAGATAATCGAATATGTTGAAAATAAATTTAAAGAGACTCTTCCTTTAAATTCTTTAAATTTTTTAATAACAGCTGGACCTACTCATGAAAAAATTGATCCAGTCAGGTATATTGGAAACAGCTCTTCAGGAAAGATGGGATACTCACTAGCCAAAACTGCAAGTGAACAGGGAGCTAATGTAAAGCTTATATTAGGCCCAACTAATCTGCCAATGGATTTATCAAATATTGATTGTATTAGAGTTAAAGATTCTGATGAAATGTATAATCAGACAATAAATTATTTTGAAGCATCAGATATTGTGATATTTTCTGCTGCTATTTCAGATTTTAAGCCTAAAAAATTTAATAATAGTAAAATAAAGAAAGAGTCTGGTTTAAATTCATTAGAACTAAAACCAACAATAGACATTCTCAAGGAACTTGGTAAAATTAAAACATCTCAGTTCTTAGTTGGATTTGCTTTAGAGACAGACAATGTAATTGAAAACGCGAAATGTAAACTTAGATCTAAAAATCTTGATGCAATAGTGGTTAATAAAATTGGAGATTTTAATCCAATTTCAAGTGATTATAACCAAATTGATTTTATAAATTCGAATTTAGAGATAAAATCATTTGAAAAAAAATTAAAGACAGATGTCTCAAATGATATTATAAATCAAATTATAGAGAATGTTAACAAAACTAAAAATTAATAATTACGCATTAATTGATTCTTTAGAAATTTCTTTTAACAATGGAATGACATCAATTACAGGTGAGACAGGCGCTGGTAAATCTATTATTTTAGGCGGATTGTCAATGGTTTTAGGTTCGAGAGTTGATAATTCAAAAATAATAAATAAAGAAAAAAAATGCTTTGTTGAAGCATCATTTGATTTAACCGACAGAGACTTGAAGGGTTATTTTACAAAAAATGATTTTGACTATGATGAAATAACTATTATTCGAAGAGAAATTAACAAAAATGGCAAATCAAGAGCTTTCATTAACGATACTCCTGTAAAACTTGATCAATTATCTGACCTTACAAACAGGCTTATTGATGTCCATTCTCAGTTTAATAATTTAAATATCCTTGACAATAATTTTATTTTCCTGATTTTAGACTCTTTTTCAAAAAATAAAAAAATAACAAGAGGCTATTCTCATAATTTTAAATTATTAAAAGTCCTTGAGAAAGAACTTGATTACAAAAAATTATTAAGAGATAAACTAAATTCTGATTTAGACTACAATAAATTTCTGCATAATGAATTCGATAATCTTGAAATTAGTAATATTAATTTAGAAAAACTTCAAGATAAGATTAAAGAGGCTGATGACTTAGATCAAATTAAAGATGTACTGTCTATTACAATTGGTCACTTAAACTCTGAGGATTTTGGAGTATTAGATAAACTTCAAGATATTTCAAGAAACCTAAATAAATTATCAAATTCCTCGGAGAGAATTAATATACTTAGCAATAGGATTCAAAGACTTATTGAGGAATTAAATATGATCTCAAGTGATTCAGAATTAATCTTATCTGATATTAATTATAGTAATGAAGATATTGATGATTTAAGGAGTTTACAAGATAAGATTTACTCTTTACAAAATAAACACAGAGTTAATACAGTTGAAGAATTATTAAAAGTAAAAAATGATATTGAGTCTAAAATCTCTTCGCAAAATGTAATAGATAATGAAATACTAAAAATTGAAAAATCAATTAGTAGTCTAATGTTGACTCTTAAAGATGATGCAGATAAAATTCATAATAAAAGAAAGTCTGTATTACCTGATTTTGAAAAATTGATGAACAAAAATTTAATTGAATTAGGTATGGAAAACTCCAATATAAAAATTGAACTATCAGAATCAGAAATAATTCAAAAAAATGGTATAAGTATTGGTAAAATATTTTTTAAATCGAATAAAGGAAGTACCTATAGTGAGTTTAAGGATATAGCTTCAGGTGGAGAAATTTCAAGAATAATGCTGTCTGTAAAATCTATACTTTCAAAATACACAAAGTTGGGCTCAATAATTTTTGATGAAATAGACACCGGAATTTCAGGATCAGTGTCTTCAAAAGTTGGTGAAATGATGAAATTTATGGCACAAAATATGCAAGTAATTGTTATAACGCATACAGCTCAAGTAGCATCCAAGGGTAATTTCCATTTCAAAGTTTTTAAAAGAGAGCATAATGATAGAGTTATTACTGATATCAAATTATTAACTGATAAAGAAAGAGTTAATGAGATCGCTGAAATGCTATCTGGCGATAAATCTAACAAATCAGCTAATGAGCTTGCTAATGAGTTGTTGAATTAAACTATATTTATATCATGGGGAACAATATTTTAAAGGGTAAAAAGGGAATAATATTTGGTGCTTTAGATAACAGTTCTATTGCATGGAAAACTGCAGAGCGTATTTATGACGAAGGAGGAGAATTTATTTTAACAAATGCACCGGTTTCCATAAGAATGGGTACTATAAATGATTTAGCAAAAAAAACAAAATCTGAAGTTATAGCAGCAGATGCAACTAATATTGAAGATCTTGAAAACCTAATTAACTCAGCTACCAATAAATTTGGTTGTAAACTAGACTTTATATTACACTCAATTGGAATGTCTGTTAATGTAAGAAAAGGTAAGCATTACACTGATTTAAACTATGAATGGTTAAAAAAAGGATGGGATGTTTCTGCTGTATCTTTTCACAAATTAATGCAATCTCTATTTAAACTGGATGCAATGAATCAATGGGGGAGTATTGTTGCATTAACATACATTGCTGCTCAAAGAACATTTCCAAATTACAACGATATGGCTGATAACAAGGCATATTTAGAATCTATTGCAAGAAGCTTTGGATATTTCTTTGGTAAGAAAAAAAATGTTCGTGTTAATACCATATCTCAATCACCAACTATAACTACAGCCGGAAAGGGTGTTAAAGGACTTGATGATTTTATTAAATACGCTGATTTAACATCACCACTTGGTAATGCAACTGCAGAAGACTGTGCTGATCTAACTATTTCTTTATTTTCTGATTACACTAAAAGAGTTACTCTCCAAAACATTTTTAATGATGGAGGATTCTCAAGTGTTGGTGTAAGTCAGGATATTATAGATAAATTAAACTCTAAATGAAAATTGTAGGATTAACTGGAGGTATTGGTTCTGGTAAATCTACTGTATTAAATGAATTTAAAGATCTTGGAATAAAGACATATAACGCTGATAATGTTGCAAATACTCTCGTTAATTCAGATAAAGCATTAATAAATTCAATAAAAAAAGTTTTTGGCAATAATATTTATAAAAAAAATAAATTAGATACTAAGCAGTTATCTAAAATTGTTTTTCA
>MDTB01126304.1_pt1 | contig 19344 bp, 17 predicted proteins | sample 811161 | NCBI WGS metagenome assembly MDTB01 (sample SAMN05326650, study PRJNA326480) | marine metagenome | isolation source: seawater | place: Mediterranean Sea | collected 2009 | reverse complement strand
TTTTTTCGAAGCAAATAAATATTTAGAATTTGACCGCGAGTCTTCATTAGGTATGAGATTAGATATACCATCTGGCACGGCTGTCCGATTTGAACCAGGGCAAACAAGAGAGGTTGACCTAATTAAATATTCAGGGAAAAGAATAGTCTATGGTTTCAATGGGAAAATTAATGGTCAATTAGAGAAAGAATAAATTATGAAAAAAATTAATAGAAGATCATATGTGTCTATGTACGGACCAACTGTCGGTGACAAGATTAGGCTTGCAGATACTGAATTATTTATTGAGATTGAGAATGATCATACCTCTTATGGAGAAGAGGTAAAATTCGGTGGAGGAAAAGTAATCAGAGATGGGATGGGGCAAAGTCAAGTTACAAACGCAGAAGGTGCCGTAGATACAGTAATTACAAACGCAGTTATTCTAGATTATTGGGGAGTTGTAAAAGCAGATATCGGTATTGTTGATGGGTCAATTTATAAGATTGGTAAGGCTGGTAATCCAGATATACAATCTAATGTAGATATTATTATTGGTCCAGGAACTGATATTATTGCTGGAGAAGGAAAAATTGTAACTGCTGGTGGAATTGATGCTCATATTCATTTCATAAGCCCTCAGCAAATCGAAGAAGCTCTTTATTCCGGTATAACTACCATGCTTGGTGGGGGGACTGGTCCTTCGGAGGGAACAAACGCAACCACATGCACGCCTGGACCATGGCATATCAAAAAAATGCTAGAGTCATCTTCTGAATTTCCTGTTAATCTTGGCTACTTTGGAAAGGGAAATTCTACAAAGAAAAGTCCACTTATAGAACAAGTCGAAGCGGGAGTGTGTGGCCTTAAACTTCATGAGGATTGGGGCACAACACCATCTGCGATAGATACCTGTCTATCCATTGCTGATAAATATGATGTTCAGGTTGCGATACATACAGATACATTGAATGAGTCCGGTTTTGTTGAAAATACTATAGAAGCATTCAAAGAGAGAACAATACATGCCTTTCATACGGAGGGTGCAGGTGGTGGGCATGCTCCAGACATAATCAAACTTGCGGGTGAAAAAAATGTTTTGCCTTCATCTACAAACCCAACACGCCCTTATACCATTAACACAATTGACGAACATTTAGATATGCTCATGGTTTGTCACCATCTTGATCCACGAATTTCAGAAGATCTTGCTTTTGCGGAAAGTCGAATTAGACCTGAAACAATAGCAGCCGAGGATATATTGCAAGATTTAGGTGCTTTTTCAATGATTGCCTCAGATAGTCAGGCGATGGGAAGAGTTGGTGAGGTAATTATTCGTACTTGGCAAACTGCATCGAAAATGAAAACACAGAGAGGATCTATGCCTGAAGATAGAAATGGTAATGATAATTATCGTTGTAAAAGATATATTGCTAAATATACCATAAATCCTGCCATTGCTCATGGTATATCTACTTATGTGGGTTCAATTGAAGTAAATAAGATGGCAGACCTTGTTATATGGGATCCAAAATTTTTTGGAGTAAAACCAGATAAAATTATAAAAGGGGGTCAAATAATTGGATCTCTTATGGGCGATCCCAACGCATCAATTCCCACTCCCCAACCTGTCCATTATAGGCCAATGTTTGGTAATTTTGGTTTGGCAAAAAAAAATACATGTATGAATTTTGTATCAACAGCATATTTTGAAAAAAATGACAGCACCGGTACCCACTTTAATAAAATTATAAAGCCGGTAAATGGAACAAGAAATATATCCAAACACGACATGATTCATAATAACTATCTGCCAAATATTGAAGTCCATCCAGAAACATACGAAGTTAGAGCGGACGGTAATCTACTTACATGCCAAGCGGCAACTATATTACCTATGGCGCAAAGATATTTTTTATATTAGGGAATGTTATGAAAGTGATTTCAATTTATAAAAACCACGATTGGTTAAATTTTGGTGAAAAATATACACTTACACTTCCAGCAGCCGAGAGGTCTTTGAGGCATAAAAAATTAGTATTGGATGATGGATCATATGTTTATGTAGATTTTGATCAAGTTATATATCTTCAAAATCTTGATGCTTTAAAGCTTGAAGATAATAATTTAGTAAAAATAATAGCAGCAAAAGAAAAAATAATGAATATCACATGCAAAGATAGTATTCATCTATCGAAGATAGCATGGCATATTGGTAACCGTCACTGTCCATTACAAATAATAGATGAGAAGAATCTTAGAATTGAACAAAACAATGTTCTTTTTGATATGTTACAAGCTCTTGATGCAAAGGTTATTTTGGATAAAGATACTTTTGACCCGGAACAAGGTGCGTTTAGGGGGCATTAGAAAAATGAAACATCAAAATAAAACAATTAATAAAGTCGACATACACGAATTGCTTACTTGGTTCAATCCATCATACCCTATTGGCTCATATGCCTATTCTCATGGTATTGAATATGCAATTGAGGATGGTCTAATCAATAACTCAAATTCACTCCATAAATGGGTAAGAGACTTATTAATATTTGGAACTGGTTACAATGACTCAATAATAATAAATACATTATATAATTCAATTGTAGAAAATAATTTAAGCAATTTCGATGATATCGTTGATATTGCATATGCCATGAAACCGACAAAAGAGATCTCTCTTGAAAGTGCTCAGCAAGGAATTTCATTTTATAGTATCATTCAAGAAGTATACAATTCTAATGAGCTGAATAGTTATCTAAGAAGAGTTGACTCAAAAATAACATATCCAGTTATCACTGGAATTATTGGAGGTTATTTTCAAGTGGAAAAACACAATTTAATATACGCATATTTATATTCATTTGCTTCAAATCTCTTATCTGCAGCTCTAAGAATAATGTCAATTGGTCAAACTGAAATTCAGAAAATTATTTATAAACTTAAAAAGGATATAGAAAAAATGACAATGAAATCCCAAAAATTGAACCTAAGTGATCTTGGTTCATCTGTTTTATTCTCTGATTGGTCATCTGCAAAACATGAATTCCAGTATTCGAGGCTATTTAGATCATGAGTTTACCAATTAGAGTCGGAATAGGCGGTCCTGTTGGATCTGGTAAGACAGCACTTGTTGTTGCTTTATGCAAGGTTCTCTATCCTTTATACAATATTGCAGTTATAACAAATGATATATACACAAAGGAAGATGCAAATTTCGTAACTAAAGCTGGAGTTCTTCCCGGTGATAGAATAATTGGTGTTGAAACTGGTGGATGTCCCCATACCGCAATTCGTGAGGATGCTTCCATGAATCTTGTTGCAATATCCGATATTAAGAAAAAATTCTCAAAATTAGATATAATTTTAATAGAGTCAGGTGGTGATAATTTAGCAGCTACCTTTTCACCTGAGCTAGCTGACGTAACAATTTATGTTATAGATGTCTCGGCTGGCGAAAAAATTCCAAGAAAAGGAGGTCCAGGTATAATAAGGTCTGATTTATTGATAATAAATAAAATAGATCTCGCAGAAATGGTTGGCGCTGATTTAGGAGTGATGGATAAGGATGCAAAAAAAATGAGAGGCTTAAAGCCATTTATATTCTCGAATCTAAAAACTGAAGAGGGGTTAAATTATATTTCTAATTTTATAGTTGATTATGCAGGTTTGAGCTCTTCAACAAAATCTGGGGTTGAATAAACTAATTTACTGACCCGCCCCAAAAATAGTAACCAAGTCCCATAAAAAAAAGAGTATTTCCATATAAGGCATGTTCAAATGTAACTAATGCAAGAGATCCAGTCTTCTTATAGGTCCGTGCGAATATAATTCCTCCAAATATTGATAAAAAAGGTGCAATAAAATTTATAAATAAAACATGGGCAAACATAAATAATATTGCGCTCATGTAAATTATATACTTTTCACTTATCAGGTCCTTATAACGACTGAAAAAGAAAGTTGTAAATATGAATTCTTGTGGAAGGGCAGATAAAATTGGGTAAACTAAAAATATAATTATAAGAAGATAGGGGGCCTCTTTTTGAATAATAAAAAGTTTATCATTATAAAAATAAAAAGTGATTAGGAAAATAACTAAACTTAAAACAAACCATCGGATACAGATTATAGATAGGTTATTTTTTGTAAATGATGAGAATTTTAGAATATTTAAAATTCTGTCTTTTTTATGAAAGTAGTAAAAAATAATAAAAGTATATGATGTTATAAACCATAAGATCAATATGACATTATCTGCCAACCTATTAAAAAGTATAATTGATGGAATTATCAAACCAATAAATACTATTTCAATAAATTTATAATATTTATTTAAAAATAAAAGTTTTGTCATTTTAACTATGATGCGTGTCTATAAAAAATACTGAAGAATAGAAGTTTTATCTATAATTGATTTTATTATCTGTTAAATTTAAATTTATAAACATTAATTTTACTATGTCAAAAAATAGATTTCATTTATCAATCATTTTAAGCTTTATTTTGTGTGTATTTTCTTTTCATGCAAATGCAAATGTATATGTTGATGAATTTAATGATGCAAAGGAACTATACGTTACTCAAAAATTTAATACTTCAATTACAAAGTTAAACGATTTAATTCAATCTGGTAATCTAGATGAGGAAACTCTTACAAAGGCTTTTTTATACCGAGGTTTAGCAAACTACGAAATGGAAAACTTCATTTCAGCTATAACTGATATAACGAATGCTCTTTGGCTTGATTTACTTTTACCTGAAGAAAGGGAAATTGCACTGGAGACGAGATCTTCAGCTCGAGCTAAAATTGGTCAAGTTGATTTAGCAAATGAAGATAAAAACTACATAGATTCCCTAAGTAAAGCAAAGACTAATGAAAATGATGAACAGATGGAAAGAATTAATGTTGAAGATTTAACTGTTGAAAGTAAAATAGATAATCTCAAAAGTAATTTTTCTATGAATATTAGTAATTTTTTTGGTGAGCCAGATATTGAAATATCAGAAAAACAAAAAGATAGTGACTATATTAAGGATGATCAAGATATTTATGAAAAAATACTAAAATTTAATTCCAAAGATGAAATTGACAACTACCCTTTAATAGAAGAAAGCGCAAATATTGACGAAACAGAAACAATCATAAACAATACTAACACGATAATTGCGGAGCCAATTATAACCGAGGATACTAACGTGATTGCGGATGATGTGTCAGAAGAAGTTAATATTAATAATATTAAATTGAGTTACATTGAGCTGGATTCAGGGTTGACAAAGCTCGAGGCGCAAATAAGAGTTAATAAAATAATTAATGATAATTATAAAGTATTAAGTGGAATTCAACCTCAAAAAAGAGAAATTACTCAGGCTAATGGTATAAATACCTATGACATTATCATTGGTCCTTTTTCAAACATAAATAGAATGCAGGATATTGCAAATAGCCTTGAAAAAAATAATTACCAATATAATATTAAAAATATAGCAGGATAATCAAAAATCAAATGATAAAAAAAATAAGATCATATTTCTTAACCGGATTAGTACTATCAGCGCCTGTAGCTATAACACTTGCAGTAGCATGGTGGTTTATAAACAAAATAGATGCTATTTTTACACCATTTATTCCAAATCAATATTTGCCTGAGAATTTTTTACCCTTTCCAATCCCGGGTGTCGGGCTAATTATTGGCTTTATAGTCATCACTTTTTTTGGTTTTTTAGCACGAAATGTATTAGGGGTAGGTTTTATAAAGTTTGGTGAGTCAATTCTAAACAGAACACCTGTTGTTAGAAATATATATAAGGGGCTGAAACAAATATTTGAGACTGTTTTCTCAGAAAATGGACGCTCATTTTCAAAAGCTGCAGTTATCGAATATCCAAGAAAAGGTGTTCATGCTATTTGTTTTGTGTCAACAGATACAAAGGGTGAGATATTAAAGAAAATCGCAAAAGATGGTGAGGTGTATTTATCAGTTTTTTTACCAACCACACCAAACCCAACATCTGGTTTTTTACTATTCTTACTCGAAGAAGACGTTCAGATTCTAGATATGAGTGTTGAAGATGCAGCTAAGCTTGTAATTTCGGCTGGTTTGATAAATCCGGAATAGGTATTAATCTAAGTTAATATGTATTTGTAGTCATGAGCTTCATATAAATCAAATAAATATTTATATTTTTCCCGGCTATCCTTATTTGTAAGTATTTCATCTAATATTTTTGGGCTAATTGTAGATGCTTTTTTTGTTAATTCTATAATAAGTTCTTCATTTAATACATGATAGTTTGAATAACCTGATTGCCGAGTACCTAGAATATCACCATATCCCCGTAGGGCCATATCTTCTTTTGCAATTTGAAAACCATCATTATTTTCTTTTATTATTTTTAATCTATCTTTTGCTATTTCAGTTAGATTGTTGTCATGTAACAATACACACCACGACCTATTATTACTTCTTCCAACTCTTCCTCTTAATTGATGTATCTGACTAAGACCGAATAGATTGGCATTTTCTATTACTATAATGTTTGCTTGTTTAATATCTATTCCAACTTCAATAACAGACGTCGCAACAAGCAAGTTCGTTTCGTGATTCAGATATTTATTTAGCTCATTATGTTTATCATCCTCGTTCATCTTTCCATGAATCAAAGATAAATTATTTTTGAAATACTTTCTTAAATATTGGTATCTTTCAATAACCGAGGTTCGATTGTTATCATTCGATAATATTTGAGGACATACCCAAAAGACTTTATTTTTCTTATTTATTATCTTTAATAAACGTTCAACTAATTCATTTATTTTTGTTAAAGAAATAATATTAGTTTCAATTTTTTTACGATCAGGGAGATTCTGTAATTCAGATAAATTAATATCACCATATTTTGTTTGTATTAATGTTCTGGGTATCGGTGTGGCCGTCATAAGAAGCAAATCAGCTCTTCCAGATGTAGATTTCTTTTGAAGAGATAGTCTTTGATGAACCCCAAATCTATGTTGTTCATCTATAACAACTAAACCAAGGTTTTTATATATGATATTTTCTTGAAAAATTGCATGAGTTCCAATTATTACATTCATTTTTCCATTTTTTATACTTTCAATATTTCTTAACCGATCATCACTTGGTGTACTTGATGTCAATAAGCAGGATGTAAAATTATAATCTCTAATAAAGTCTTGAAAATTATTATAGTGTTGCTGAGCTAATATCTCCGTTGGTGCAAGTAATGCAAATTGATAATTAGACTCTATGGTTTTAAGACCAGCAAAAAATGAAACAAGAGTTTTTCCACTTCCAACATCACCTTGAAGTAATCGAATCATCTGTTGAGGTTTACTCATATCATTGAATATTTCATCAATTGCTTCTTTCTGAGTTAAAGACAGGTCAAATGGTAATTTCTTTTGAATTTTATCAAATAAATTGGAATCGGAATTTAGTGATATACCATTTACTTTTGATCTGATTTTTCTTATATGTTCTATTTTTATCTGATTAATTAAAATCTCATCAAATGCTAATCTTCTGATAAATTTATTTTTTTCTTCTTGGAAATAATTTTCATCTGACATATGAATTCTTTGGAAGGTTTCTAAAATCCCATACCACATATTTTGTTCTAGAAACTCTGGTGTGTACCAGTCATCTATCTTTTCCAGGTAATTAAATATTTTTTCAAATGTCGATGTAATATTATAATTCGTTAAACCATTTGTAAGTGGATATATTGGCTCAAAATTTCGTCTTCTACTAAACTCATTAGAATTTAATATAAAATCAGGGTGAGAGATCTGTTTTTTATTATTATAGTTCGATACTTTTCCAGATATAAATTTACTATCACCGACATTAATTTTGCTTGCCATATAGTAAGGCATATTAAAATACAATAACTCTAAAACTCCAGTTTGATCCTCAACTAGAAATTGATGAGGTCTATTTTTAAAACCACGAACATATTTAGTAATTTTTCCATTTATTGTACAAATATCTCCATCTTCTATTTCAGCAATATTCTGAATCTTATCTCTCTGGATTATTTTGTAAGGAAAATGCCACAGAAGATCAATTATTCTAACATTTTCTTTGCCTAGTAATTTTGAATATTTATTATAATTATTCTTACCTATTCCATCGATAAGCATTAAGTCTGTGAATAATTTGTTGAATTTAACTGTTTGCATAATAAAAAAATTGTAATTTTATAAAACGACCATAACTTAATAGTATCACTAATCTTATGAGAATTTGTATGAAAAACGAATTTCAAAATAAACTAATCTACAGATCTTGGCATAGAGGTACAAAAGAATTAGATTTAATTTTGGGTAATTTTATATCAGAAAATATTCAAAATCTCTCCGATGACGAGATTGAAAATTATGAGATACTATTAAATTGTGAGGATCCTGATATATATAAGTGGATTGTGAATCAGGAAGAACCATTTAAAACATCCTTAAAAGATCTGATTGGTAAAATTAGAGCCTATTTAAAGTCTAATAAAATAGATGTCCTCAACTGACAATTTAAAAAATAATTTATTTATTTATTCAGTACCACTTGGTTCTGAAGCAAGCCATCTTGCTGAAATATATAATAGTGAAAAACAAAATTTAATTTATATCTTACCAGATAATATCACTATTACAGAATTTAGTTCTGGAATTAGATTCTTTGATAATAAAATTAAGATTGTGAATTTATATGAATGGGATTGCCAAGCATATGATAGTTATGGGCCAAGTCGAGAAAATCAGGCTAAGCGAATTCTTAGTCTAATTAAGCTAAAAAGTTATTTAAAGAATAAAAATAAATTTATTACACTAGTTACTCCCAATACTTTTCTTCAAAAGATCCAAGATCTAACAATTTATAATAGGCTAAAAATTAATAATAATAGTCATATGGATTATAATAAACTTATTACTTATCTTCATGTTAATGGCTATGAAAAAGTTGATAGCGTATACGAGGTCGGAACTTATGCGAATAGGGGTGGAATAATTGATGTATATAGCCCTAACTATAAATTTCCTCTAAGAATTGATTTTTTTGGAGACAAGGTTGATAGTTTAAGACTTTTTAATTTTCAAAATCAGAGAACCATTAAAGAAATAGATGAATCTATAATTTATCCTTTTTCAGAAATAATCTTTGAAAGTCAGATAATAAGTAACTTTCAAAAAAATTATATATTCAATTTTAAAAGAGATAGTAACAATGAAATATATTCGAATACAATTGAAAAGATACGTTCAAATGGAATAGAGCAGTATTTACCGCTTTTTTATCAAGATTTAAATAAAATAAGCGATGTAATTCCTTATGCAAGAATTGTATGTGATGAGTTTACAGAACAAAAATTATTTGGCACATTAGAACAAATAAAAGAGATATTTGAATATAAGGTTGGACTTGATAAAAATGATGATTTTATTCAAAATATAATCAAACCTCTCAATCATACAGAGTTATATTGTTCAAAGGAGGATATCTCCAATTTGTTGGTTAGGGATAGATATTACCTTACTAATTCAAAAAATCCAAATACAGAAATATATGATACTTTCCAAATTTTAAAATCAGATTCTATTGATTTTAATGATGAGACTAATCTTTTATCAACTAATTATTTAAATTTGAGAGATGGAATTAAAAATATAATAAGTCGATTATTAAAAGAAAATACTAAAGTGGTAATATTTACACAAAAAATCAAAAACTCTATTTCATTCTTAAATGAGATAGGGATAGATACAAATCAAATTGAAACAATCAATAGCAATTCAGATATTCATAATAATTGTAAACTTTATTTTAACGACAATGTTAATCTTGGAAGTTATCAAAAAGAAAATATTGCTTACTTATCATTTAATCAAATTTTTAATTTTAAAAAAAATGAGAATTCATTTAAGTCAAAAAAATCAAATAATTATATAAAGGAGATTAATTCTATTAACGTTGGTGATCTTGTTGTTCATTCAGATTACGGTATAGGTAAATTTAATAGTATAAAAAAAATTACTTCAAATTCAGTAACGTATGATTGTTTGGAATTAATTTATAAAGATAATGACAAAATACACCTTCCCGTTGAAAATATAGAGCTTCTGTCATTATACTCACGTTCTTCAGCAGATAGCGTAGTCTTAGATAAACTTGGAACTGGTAGTTGGCAATTTAAGAAAGCAAAAGTTAAAGAGAGAATTAAAGAAATTGCATTTGACTTAATTAATATTGAAGCAAAGAGAAGAACATCATCAGCTCCAATAGTGCATATTGATAATAGATATAATGAATTTGTGTCATATTTTGGATATAACGAAACACCTGATCAAGAAAAAGCTGAAAAGAATATATTAGCAGATTTATCTAAAGGGGTTCCAATGGATAGATTAGTCTGTGGAGATGTTGGATTTGGAAAAACTGAACTTGCATTACGATCATCGTTTATAATGTCTTCTAATGGATACCAGGTTGTAGTCTTAGTTCCGACAACACTTCTTGCAAAACAACATTATGAAAATTTTAAAGAAAGATTCAAGAGTTTTGCAATAAATATTGGGTGTTTAAGTAGGTATAGTAATAAGAAAGATAGAGAATTAATTATAGAAAATGCAACAATAGGTAACCTCGACATACTAATTGGTACACATTCAATATTAAATGAACAGATAAAATATAAATCACTTGGATTACTCATTATTGATGAAGAGCAAAATTTTGGAGTTGAACAAAAAGAGCATTTAAAAAAACAATCATCAGGAACACATATTTTATCTTTGTCTGCTACACCAATACCAAGAAGCATGCAACTTGCTCTAAATGGAATAAGAGATCTCTCAATAATATCAACACCACCAGACGGTCGCTTACCTATAAACACCTCCGTTAATTATTTTGAACCCACATTGGTGAGAAAGGCAATTCTCTCAGAGAAAGAACGCAATGGACAATCGTTTATAATTTGTCCAAAAATTAAAGACATACCAAAAATTGAAAGATTTGTAGAAAAATATCTTCCTGAAATAAAATATGCAGTCGCTCATGGTAAATTATCAAACAAAGATATGAATCAAATTATGAATGATTTTTATGAAAATAAATATGACTTAATTATCGCAACGTCAATTATTCAATCTGGTTTAGATATTCCCAATGCTAACACAATAATCATTACTAATTCTCAAAATTTTGGCCTATCACAAATATATCAAATTAGAGGTAGGGTGGGGCGATCAAAAATGCAATCATCTGCATATATAACAATCCCAAGGCATGATATCTCAAAGAAAGCATTATTACGTCTTCAAATTTTAAAAAATATAGAAAGTCTTGGTATGGGATTTATTTTGGCATCGCATGATTTGGATATAAGAGGTGCTGGAAATATACTGGGGAGTCAACAGTCTGGGCATGTGAAAGAGGTTGGTGTTGAGTTATTTAACACAATGTTATCAAATGAAATTGATAATATTAGGAATAGCTCTGATGTTGAAAAAGATTGGTCTCCAATTATAAAAATTAACCAATCCTACTTTATTCCTGACACATATATCTCGGATATTAGAGTTAGGATGGGTATATATAAGAGACTTTCCGATGCTGCAGATGTAAATGAATTATCTGATCTTAGAGATGAAATAATCGATAGATTTGGAATAGTTCCAGAACCAGTCATAAAACTGATTGATATATTATGTCTGAAAATTAAATGTAAAAATACAAATATTTCAAAAATAGAGTCTGGAAAAAAAGGGCTTAATATTACTTTTAAAGATAATAAGTTTAAGAATTTAGACGCACTATTAGAATGGATAGATGAAAATAAGACTAGGGTTCAGATAAAACGAAATAATCATTTATTTATTTCAAGCATTGATGATAGGCACCATACAATGGAAAGTGTAACTGAAATAGTTGATAATCTAATAAATTTAGAAATTTAGTCTCCAATGTACCAGCTATTTGTCTTATAGCCATCAAGTGAAACTTTTTCAGGATAATTAATACTTTCGCTGACTGCAACCCACTGGTGAGGCCAATGAAATAGTGGGATTACATAATATCCAGATATTAACATTCTGTCTAAAGCTCTAACTGAATACATAAATTCATCTAATTTTTTTACAGATACAATTTTTTGAATTAAACTGTCTATCTTTTTTGAGGTGATGCCTGGATAATTTCTGCTTCCGATTTCACTTGCACTCGCTGAGCCCCAGTAAAAATTTTGTTCATTACCAGGCGAGAGTGAAGAGTACCAGAAGTGTTCAATTATATCGAAATCAAAGTTTTGTTTTCTCTTTTGATACTGAGTAGAGTCAACCATTTTTATATTTAGCTTTATTCCAATTCGCTCCAAACTCTTCATATAGTTTATAGCATATTTTTCTTGTCGCTTATCCGTTATCAAAAATTCAAGTACAAAAGGTTCTTTGGTAATTGTGTTAATTAGTTGTCCATCTACTATACTGTAATTAGCTTTTTCAAATAATTTTAGGGCTTTATTTAGAACAATCCTCTTATCTTTCTCGAAATCGTATTGTTTTATATTTAGGATATTTTCATTTATTGAAGGTAAGTTATCTGATAGTAACTCTTTTTCAAGGTTACTAATTGGTTGATTAATAGATGATAGATATGAATTATCAAAAAATCCTTCAGTTCTATTATAAAGGTTATGATAAAGGCTTTTGTTTATCCAATTAAAGTCAAATAAGATAGTCAGCGCTTTTCTAACATCTATGTTACTAAGATATGGTTTTCTTGTATTTAAAGCGAGACCAAGCATACCGGCTGGAGTTTTTCGTTCAATTTCTAATAGCTTTATTTTTCCACTATGCACATTCTTATGTTTTTTAATATTGTTCCATCTAGTTGGGTCCCAAATTTGATAAAAATCAAATAAACCTGCTTTAAATGCCTCAAATCGAGAATTATCATCTAAATAATAATCAACAGATATAACCTCAAAATTATGTAGTCCATTATTAATTGGGACTTCATTACCCCAATAAGCTAAATTTTTTTCATAAGTAATATTTCTTCCTTGCTCAATTTTAGAGACAATATATGGGCCAGAACCAATTGGAGTATCTAATTTTGCTTCTTTGATCCTTTCATTACCATATATATGCTCAGGTAATATTGGCATCATACCAATTATTAAAATTAGCTCCCTATCATCCTTATTATTAGTAATAAACTTAATACTTTTATCTGAGGTGATAAGGACTTCATTAATACGCGAATAATAGCTTCGATGATTGGGTCTGCCACTTTCCTTTAATGCATTAAAAGAAAAGAGAACATCTTTTGGTGTAATTTTTATACCATCAGAGAATTGAGCCTTATCGTTTATAAAAAACTCTATCCAAGTTCTGTCTTCGGGATAATGAATTTCTTCTGCAATTAGGCTTCGAAGAGTGAATGGCTTGGAATAATCTCTGGATAATAGACTTTCAAAAATATAATCACGAATACCGTAAGCTGAACGACCTTTTATAATAAATGGATTAGTAGAGTCGAATGTTCCAAGAGATGCCATTTTGAAGACGCCACCGATATTTGAGTTTGGGTTAGCGTAATTTAAATATTCAAAGTTATTATTTAATAGAGGGTCACCATGCATCGATATACTAGAAGAGATAATAATTTTCTCATTTGCAAGTGGAGCACTGATATTGAAATTAATAAAAACTAATAAAAAAATTATTATTTTTAAAATCATTTTTTTATACTTTAATGTAAAATAAAATCTGTTATTATCACTCATATTTATTATATTAAATTTTATTGGTTATGAATAGTAATGTTAAGTTTTAGTAAAAATATATTCTTATTTCTTTTTCTGTTAATTTTAATAAATCCTGTAATCGCAGATAATCACATCGCTGAGGTTCCTGCTCAAAAACCACTAGAAAATACTCCAAATTGGGCTAAAATTTGTGAGACGATTGATGAGAATAAGATTTGTCAAATAAGTTTTGGTCAACTTATGAATAATGGTGATCAAAAAATCTGGTTCTCAAGAGTCGGTGTCGTAGAATTAAACGAAGGAGATAAAAAGCTATTTATCCATGCTCCTTTGGGTGTAAAGATACAAAGTGGTGTTCTATATCAAATAGATGACAACCAAACAAATTCAATGCAGTACCATGCATGTTTTAACGTTCAGGGATGTCAAGCTCTCCTTGAGGTGAATGATACTATGATACAGCAACTAAAAGATGGTAAATTTATAAAAATGAGATTTATATCACTAAACGGACAGTCAATAGACGCTACGGTTCCACTTGCTGGTTTTACAAAGGCATATAATAAGTAATATCTAATGTTTAAGATTGTTTAGTAGTTTGTAGCTACCATCTATATATTCACTAAATATATTATTTATTTCATCGTGACAAATTGGTTCATCAGAATCATCTAGTTCTAAGTTTTGCTCAGACACATATGCTATATATTCTGTCTCACTGTTTTCTGCCAATAGGTGGTAAAAGGGTTGATCTTTGGTGGGACGAATTTTTTGTGGAATAGACATCAAATATTCTTCTGTGTTGGCATATTCAGGATCTATATCAAAAACAACCCCCCTAAATGGATAATATTTATGTTTAACTACTTGACCAATATTAAAATTAGCATTTTTTATATTTTTCATTTTTTCTGTATCCATCTTTTATGCGTCCAAAGCCATTCATCAGGTTCTGATAATATCCAGTTACTATAGATAGTATTTATATTTTTCATTATATTCAAGACACTATCACTTTTGTTCCTATCTTTTGTGATTTTAATATCATAAAATTCATAACCATAGTGAACATCTTTTAATCTTTTTACCTTAATAGCTATAATGTCAGTTTTTGTTTTTAGAGCTATAACTGCAGGTACAGTCATTGTGTAACCCTTATGACCGAGGAAGTCTATACTAATACCCTTAAATTCCCTTTGATCACACATTAGCATGATATTTGTGCCATCGTTTATTAGGCGTATAAGATCTTGAGCTGTGACTTTATGTTTATTAAGGCAGCCGCCTTTATATATTAGAGATCTTCTGTTTCGCATGAGATTTTCGATGTAAGGATTGTTAAAAGGTCTATAAACTATAGCAGTTTTCTGGTTTTCTAGTAAAAACGGTATCCCAGCTAATTCCCAATTACTAAAATGAGCCGATATTAAAATTTTACCTTTTTTATTTTTAGAGGGTATGGTCTTATATGAAAATCTATTATCTTGTTTGATTAGAGATTTAATCATTAATAATTCAATTATATTACGGCCTATGTTACCCCAAACTCTTTTTGAGTATGTTTTTGCCATCTTATTATCTATATTTAAATATTTTTCTAGCTGATTTATGACACGATTATTTTTTTTTACTTTTCTCCCAAGGTTAGAGGTAAAGTAGTAACCTATATTAGAGGATAGATTTATTGGTAACAATGATAGCAAAAAATATATTGTAATAAATCCAATATAAACAGCAGGATATATAATTATTTTCATGTTAAATATTCAGTTATTTATTATTTTTTCTCTATTACCATACCTTGACTTAGTAATATTTTTCGTAAAATTTTAGATTTATTCAAGCTTTGTAAGCCTATATTCCTAAGTATTTTATATCTGGTTTTGTTTTCCATCATACTATTGTACAGAAGATTTACTGATTTATGTCTTTTATATACATCAAGCCATCTCTGTTCATTATATTTATTCGTTATTATTTTTGAGCCCGGATTAATATCACGGTTTTGGGCCAATAAAGAATATAACTCTTTTATATCTCTTATTCCAAGATTTAATCCTTGCGCACCTAATGGTGGAAATACATGAGCTGATTCACCAACTAAGATCACTCTATTTTTAGCAAGTTTATCTGCAATCACAACTTCGGAGGGTAATTCGGAAAAATTACTATTCATTTCAACTCGCCCAAGGTATGGAGAGAGTGTTGTATTGAATATATTTTGTAGTTTTTTGTTTTCTATAAAAGACTCAATATTTTTTTTATCGTTTATATAAACTATGGCACTTTTTTTGGAGGACAAAGGAACGCTTGTAAGCAAGCTACCATTCTTATGTATTTCATAGCTTGTACCATTATGATCTTCTTTATGGTCAATTGTAGTGATAAGGATATTTTCTTTATATTTTTTTCGGGTATATTCGATATTTGCAAAATCTCTGGTTATAGAATTTCTTCCATCGGCTCCAATTATTAAGTCAAATGTTTCTTTTTTTCCGGATGTCTCAATAATAATATTATCAATATCTTGTAAGATTTTTTTAACAAGAATCTTTTCTCTTTTGATATTGTCTGTATTTAAAATTTCTTTAATTAATAGTGTTGAAAGATCAGTGTCAGAAACATTATATGCGAATGCATTTAGGTTAATTTCAGAAGAGTAAAATTCTAATATTTTTTCTGCACTTGATAGCTGGTCAATAATCTTAAATTTAATAAGAGCAGATATAATTGTATCATTTTCTTTTAATGAAATTAAGTCTTGAAAAATATTAAAAGATGTTTGTAATATCGCAGTGGTTTTATGCTTACTATACTGAGGTTCTTTTCCAAAGAGAGTGACATTCACATTATTTAATTTACTAAGCTGCAGTGCGCATGTCATCCCAATTATACCTGAGCCGATAACTGCAATTTTATAGTTATTCATAGTTACTTTATATCTTTGAGCAGGCTATATAAATCATTTTGACCTTCAAATCCTATACCAGGTCTATTTGATAGATTAATATAACCTTCATCTAATTTATAACTATCGTCATAACCAGAAAAAACTCCAAAAACATTTGGATAAGCTTCACACATGGATAAGCCAAAACCGCATGCTATATGAAGTGACATTTGATTTCCACCGTGAGGCATTATCTTGTTAACTCCCCATTCATGTTTTTCTAATGCAATTAATGCATCATTAAAGTAACTTATTCCATAAGTTTGAGGAATATCAATTTGAAGGAGATCTATATTTTTTCTAAATCCACCATATTTTATTAAATTAATGAAATCATGAATAGAGTAAAGGTTTTCACCGCCAGCAACAGATCCTTCATAATTCGATATAAACTCATTATATTGAGAAAAATTTGATGGGTGGGTGGGTTCTTCAAACCAGCTTAACCCAAAATTCTTTAATTCTTTTGCATACACTATGAGATGTTCTTCTTTTAACCCACCATTTGCGTCAAGAGCAATCTTATCTGGGGATCCTACTGTTTCGATAGCAGCTTCAACTCTTTTAATATCCTCTTTTATAGGTGCACCTCCAATTTTTATCTTCATTAAACGGTAACCATTATCAAAATTATTTCTAATTTCATCCTTTAAATCGTTGATTGTTTTTCCATCATCGTAATAGCCGCCGCCTACATAGCAGAACATCCTATTAGTAGAGTTATAATTGGGAAATTTTTGAGATATATATTCGTACAAAGGAAGTTTCTTTGATTTAGAAATAGCATCCCACAAAGCTGTTTCTATTGTACCAATTGGGACTGATCTCTCCATATCACCCCCAGGTTTTTCTCCAATCATCATTATATTTAATGCTTTTTTTGTATCAATATCTCCGTTATTATCCAATAACTCATCGTCAGCTGCTGATAAGAGTCTAGGTATAAACCTATTTCTCATTTGTGCTCCACAAGCGTATCTTCCTGTTGAATTAAAAGCATAGCCGGTATGTGTATCTTTCCCATCATCGATGTCTACTTTGACAATAGAGGTTGTCATCTCTTTAAAGGAAAACATTGAATTGCTTAGTGAAAGGTTTAATTTTATAGATTGTTCTTTAATATCAATAATTCTCATACCAGACCTATTTATTTTTTTTCATATAAGATGTTAATGGTACACATAATAATATTAGAAATATTCGAAGGCAATGACAAGTTGCAATAAATGCTGCCTCTACACCAATTGCCAATGAAAGTATTAGCATTTCTGTAAATCCACCCGGTGCCATCGACAAATAAAGAGCCCGAGGATCCATATTAACAAAACCTGAAAATAGTTCAGCTACTATGAGTGCTGTTGTTATCATCACAATAGCCATAACAAGACCATGAGTGATGGTGTTTTTAAATTCATAAGCGGTTATACCATTAAATCGAACACCAAGGCTTGTGCCGAGTATAACTTGGGCAGTAGCAACTATAAACACTGGAGGTTTTACTTCTGTAAGGGATAGTAAATGAAATATAGCACTCAAAACTAAGGCTCCAAATAATGCACCACCGGGTAATTTAAACCTCAGCCCTAGAACACCTCCTACAACTGCGCAAAATATCATAATAACCCAATCTTGGATTTGTATATCTAATAGAGGAGGGTTCTTGATGATTATTCGAGTAAACTCAGTATTAAAGTAAAATTTTATTATAAGTGCACTAAATATTACGACAAGTGCAATTCTTAGAGAGTGCACGAGGATCATTTTTCTCTCATCTGCTCCAGCGTCAGTTCCTATAAAAACTAACTCTGCTAGCCCGCCTGGTGGTGCTGAAAAGAGTGCTGTAACCTTATCCCACTTTGCAATTCTACTATAATAAAGATACGAAAAAAAAGTAACAATCAGAGTATACATAATGATTAGAGCGATACCCTTTGGCCATGTATATATCTTTGATAAAATAGCTGGTGTAAATGAAGAGCCAATTAAAACACCAAGTATTGGTAGCGCTATTTTACGAAGTCTATTATCAACAAAGAAATAGCTAAACTTTATTGATATTAACAAGGAAATAAAAAAAGAGCCCAACATCCAGGGTAGAGGGAAGTTATACAAATAGAAGATATAACCTCCAAGTCCTCCCACTAAGAGTGATATAATATTTTTTATTAATGTATTATGCACCAACTCTTAAATCCTTGATATTATGACTTTTCATTGTGTTTATTTATGAGATCTTTTGTTACACCAAGAGCAGCAGCTTCGTAGGCATCATATATATGATTCGCACCATAGTTTTCTAATATACTGATATCTTCCTTTGATCTAGACGGTATAATTATATCACCTTCAAAACCGTATTTTCTCGCTTGTTTTGTAGACCATATTTGTGCTTCATATTCTGGAATTGCTAAAATAATTGACTTAAGCTTACCAAAACGCAGCTGAGACCAAAAACCAGGATCTTCAGCATCTGCGAATGTAACTCTTTTATTCTCATTTAAGAGATTTGTAATTAAATCAGTATCGCTATCAAAACCAACTGTCTTAATATTATTTTGAAGGAGATTATCAAAAATAGCATTACCAAAACGTCCCATACCTATTATCATTACTTCGGCGTCTCCACA
>MDTB01025198.1_pt1 | contig 19344 bp, 20 predicted proteins | sample 811161 | NCBI WGS metagenome assembly MDTB01 (sample SAMN05326650, study PRJNA326480) | marine metagenome | isolation source: seawater | place: Mediterranean Sea | collected 2009 | reverse complement strand
TAGCGCCTTTTACAACGATTTTTTTCAACATATTTTTTTATAAAATAATAATGATCTTATATTTATTAATCAATTATGATATAACATTTCAACTTTTAAAAAGTATAATCATAATAAAAGTCAAAATAATATGGCAGGAAGTTTAAATAAAGTACAATTAATAGGTCGTTTAGGCGCAGACCCCGATATCAAGCAAATGGTTAATGGTAAAAATGTTGCAAGATTAAGTATTGCAACCAGTCAATCATGGAAGGATAAATCTAGTGGAGAGAGAAAAGAAAAAACTGAGTGGCATAGAGTAGTGATTTTTAACGAAGGTTTAGTCAGTGTTGTACAACAATATTTAAAAAAAGGTGCTAATGTATATTTAGAGGGTCAACTTAGTACAAGAAAATGGAAAGATGAGTCTACTGGTCAAGACAAGTATTCTACTGAGATCGTTCTTCAAGGGTATAATTCTAGTTTAACTATGTTAGACAGCAGAAACAGCGGGTCTAATAATTCAAATTTAGTAAAAGAAAACAAAAGTTCTTTACCAAACGAAAATTTAAATCAAGATAGCTCTGATTTAGATGATGAAATTCCATTTTAAAATACATGGAAAAATCTTTATTAGAGAAAAATAAATCTTTTAAGCCTATTTTTGTTCAGGATGAGATGAGTTCTTCATATCTATCTTACGCTATGAGTGTAATAGTGAGTAGAGCTCTACCAGATGTTAGAGATGGTTTGAAACCAGTGCATAGAAGAATAATATATGCAATGTATAAAGGTGGTTATGACTGGTCAAAATCATTTCGTAAGTCAGCAAGAATTGTAGGAGACGTAATTGGTAAGTATCATCCTCATGGAGATCAATCTGTTTACGATGCTTTAGTTAGATTAGTTCAAGAATTCTCAATGAGTTTACCTTTAATATCCGGGCAAGGAAATTTTGGATCCATCGATGGAGATCCGCCTGCTGCGATGAGATATACTGAAACTAAATTAGGAAAAATTGCACAATATTTAACTGAAGATTTAGAAAAAAATACTGTGCATTTTAGAAATAATTATGATGAAACAGAAAAAGAGCCTGAAGTATTACCTTCTCAATTTCCAAATATACTAGTTAATGGAGCAGGAGGTATTGCTGTTGGTATGGCGACAAGCATACCCCCACATAATCTTGGAGAAGTTATAAATGCCACGATTGCTTATATTGAAAATAAAGATATTACCATTAGTCAACTGATGAAACACATACCTGGTCCAGATTTTCCAACAGGTGGCATTATCATCGGGAAAGATATACTAAAGCAAGGATACAATAAGGGAAGAGGATCTTTTAAAATAAGGGGTGAAATAGATTTAGAGGAAAAAAAAGGTGGAAGAGAAAAATTAATAATTAAATCTATACCTTATCAAGTAAACAAATCTGTACTTATCGAAAAAATTGCTCAACTAGTTAGAGATAAAAAAATTGAGGGAATTAGAGACATTAGAGATGAATCTAACAGAGAGGGTATTAGAGTAGTTTTAGAATTAAGAAAAGCAATTGAGCCAGAGACTGTAAGAAGACAATTATACAAATTAACAAGCATAGAAAGTTCTTTCGGCTTCAATACTCTCGCTATTGTAAGTAACAAACCAAAAATATTAAATCTAAAGGAATTTATTTCTGAATTTTTGAAATTTAGAGAAGATACTGTTTTAAAGAGAATAAAATTTGATTTAAAAAAAGCTGAAGAACGAGCACATATTCTTATAGGTCTAGCAACATCAGTCGAAAATATTGATGAAACAATTAAGATAATTAAAAATTCAAAAGATACAGAAACTGCTAAAAAAAATCTTTTAACAAAGAAATGGAAAATAAAAAAGAGTATTAAATTAGTTTCTTCTATTGAAAAAAGAAAAGGAATTTCTACTTATCAACTATCTAAAATTCAAGTAAATGCTATTTTGGAACTTAGACTTCAAAAACTAACAGCATTTGGTATTGGTGAAATAGAAACTGAAATAAACAAGCTTTCAGAATTAATTCTCATCTACAATAAGATTATAAATTCTAAAAAAGAATTAAATAAACTTATTGTAAAAGAATTAGAAAATATTAAAGACAAATTTAGTTGCCAAAGAAGAACGAAAATAATCGATGCCGTTTTAAACTATAACATTGAGGAAACTATTCAAAAAGAATCTGTTGTAATTAGCATTACAAATCAAGGGTATATTAAGAGAAGTCCATTAAGTTCATTAAAGGCTCAAAAAAGAGGCGGCAAAGGAAAGACTGGAATCTCCACAAGAGAAGAGGATTTTGTTGTTCAAATATTTACAGCTAACACACACACACCTGTATTGTTTTTTTCTACACAAGGGCTAGTTTACAAGATTAAAGCCCATAAAATTCCAGAAGGAACAGCTGCCTCAAAAGGTAAATCTATATTCAATTTACTACCGCTTAAAAGTCATCATTCAATAAGTTCTATAATGCCTCTTCCAGAAGATGAAGCAGAGTGGAAAAATTTAATGGTTATATTTGCTACTTCTAAAGGAAACGTAAGGAAGAATACTCTTGAAGATTTTATTAATATTAACAACAGTGGAAAAATTGCAATGAAATTGGATGAAGATGATAAAATTGTTAGTGTTAAAATATGTAAGGAAAATCAGGATATATTATTAAGTACTCAATTTGGAAAATGTATAAGATTTAAATCTAAGAAATTAAGATTGTTCAAAGGCAGGTCATCAAAAGGAATTAAAGGGATTAAATTAGGTGAAAATGATAAAGTGATTTCGTTATCAATAATAGATAACTCTGAAATCAATAAAAAAGTAATTAATAATGATAAAAAAATTAAAAACGGCGTTGAAAAGTTTATTTTGTCTGTATCAGAAAATGGTTATGGAAAAAGATCTTCATATTTAGACTATAGAGTTACAAATAGGGGAGGAAAAGGAATAATAGGTATCATTAACTCTCCTAGAAACGGTAATATCGCCGCTTCTTTGATGGTAAATGAATTAGATGAAATTATTTTATCTACAGATAAGGGCAGCATTATGAGATGTGCAGTTAAGGAAATAAGGGTCGCTGGAAGAAATACTCAAGGTGTACGTATAAAGAAATTATCTGGGAGTGAAAAAGTAGTTTCAGTTATTAAAATTGAAGATAATATTAAATAATTATGAAAACGGCGATATATCCAGGTACATTTGATCCAATTACGTTTGGACACATTGATGTTATTAAAAAATCTCTCAAAATTTTTGATAGACTCGTTGTTGCGTCAACAGATAATATAAGTAAAGATTATCATTTTTCTATCGAAGAAAGACTTATGATAATAAATGATTCTTTATTTAAAGATTTAAAATTTAAAAAAAATAAGATTAAGATTATATCATTTGATACACTTACAGTAGATTTATGTAAAAAATATAATGCCTCAGTAATTATCAGGGGTTTAAGAGCTGTTTCGGATTTTGAATATGAATATCAACTAGCTGGAATGAATAAAAAATTGAACTCTAGTATTGAAACAATATTTTTAATGTCAGATGTTGAAAATCAAATTATTTCATCTAAATTTGTTAAAGAAATTACAAAATTAAATGGGAATATTAACAAATTTGTTACTAAATCTACGGTAAAAAAGCTTAAGGCTAAATTATAATGAAAAAATTATTATATATATTTTTTTTTTATATTAGTTTATTAAATACTAATCTAAACGCAAATGAGGATATAATGATATTAAAAATAAAATACGGTGAAGTGCATATTGAGCTTTTTCCTGAAAAAGCTCCTAATCATGCAAAAAGATTTAAAGAATTTTCTGATCAAGGTAAATATGACAATGTAGTTTTTCACAGAGTTATAGATGGTTTTATGGCTCAGACTGGCGACATAAAATATGGAAATTCTTCTAGTCCAGATTTTAATTTATCACTTGCAGGAACAGGTGGTTCAGACTTACCAGATTTAAAAGCAGAGTTTTCTGATATTGCACATGAAAGAGGAACCATTTCAGCCGCAAGATCCTCAGACCCAAATAGTGCAAACAGCCAATTTTTTATATGTTTCGAAGCTGCACCACATTTAGATAGACAATATTCAGTTTTTGGAAAAGTTATAAAGGGAATGGAATTCGTTGATAAAATTAAAAGAGGCGATCGTAATAGCGGGACAGTATCTGATCCAGATAAAATTATAAGTTTAAGATCAAAATAATTTTAATGAACAATAAGAAATTTTCATTTGAGTTAATTGCTCAAAATGGAGATGCTAGACTTGGAAAAATAATAACATCAAGAGGCATTATCGATACCCCAGCTTTTATGCCAGTAGGTACGCAAGGTACTATTAAAGGAGTCTTTACAGATGATATAGTTAATACTGGCACTCAAATTATTTTAGGCAACACTTATCATTTATTATTAAGACCCGGCATAGATATTTTAGAAAAGTTTGAAGGTTTACATAAATTTATGAATTGGAACAAACCTATTTTAACCGATTCTGGCGGTTATCAAATCATGTCTTTGTCAGCAATGAATAAAATAGACGAAGAAGTTGGAGCAATTTTTAAATCACATATTGATGGAAGAAAGATTATTTTAAGTCCTGAAAAAAGTATCCAAGTGCAAAAATCTATTAATTCAGATATTATAATGGTTTTGGATCATTGTCCCAAATTAACTAAAGATAAAAAAGTTTTATCTAAAGCTATAACAACATCAACTAATTGGGCTAAGCGTTGTAAAGTTGAATTTGGCAATAACAAATCAAAAGCTTTATTTGGAATTGTTCAAGGTGGTTTATTTAAGGATCTAAGAGAGGAGAGTATAGATAAGTTGAAAAAAATTGGTTTCGATGGATATGCTATGGGAGGATTAGCAGTAGGAGAAAGTCAAAAACAAATGTTTAAAATTCTTTATGAAACAACAAGATTCATGCCAAAAAATAAGCCTCGATACCTTATGGGAGTGGGCACGCCTTCAGATATTCTTGGTGCAGTTAACTTCGGGATTGATATGTTTGATTGTGTTATGCCAACTCGATCTGGTCGAACAGGGTTAGCATTTACATGGGAAGGCAAATTAAATCTTAAAAATGCTAAGTATAAAAATGATAAATCACCCTTAGACCCAAAATGTAAGATTAGAGATCTACACAAATATTCAAAAAGTTATTTAAATCATTTAATTAAAACTAATGAGATGATGGCCTCTATGTTAATTTCTTTGCATAACATATACTTTTACCAACAATTTATGAGTGAAATTCGAAAAAATATTAATAGCGGCAATTTTAATACTTTTTATAAAAAATATATTGATTATTTTAACTAATTATAGTTTGAAATCTACCTAATAAGATTATAAAAGACTTTCGAGGGGCCCTTAGCTCAGTTGGTAGAGCACCTCCCTTTTAAGGAGGGTGTCGATGGTTCGAGTCCATCAGGGCTCACCACTAATTGTTTAAGCAGTTATACATTGTGTGGTGAAAAATTTACGCTTTAATGGGCGGATACTTTATAATTACCTCGTTTATCCAATTTTTAAGATTTTGAATTCTTTTTTCGCTTGAAGGATGAGTGCTTAAAAATGCTGGTGGTTCTTTACCTTTGTTTTTTTCTGACATTCTTTGCCAAAGTTTGACAGACTCTCTTATATCATACCCTGCTAATGATGAAAAAATTAATCCTAAATAGTCTGCCTCAGTTTCTTGTTTTCTTCCGAAAGGGTTAAATATCCCAATTTGGAAAATATCCATTCCAGTGTTTCGTCCAACAGTATTTCGAGTTCTGTTAATTGCACCACCTAAAAATATATCAGCTACTGTGGTTCCTAGATTTATAGTCATGGCTTGACTTGCTCTTTCCACAGAATGTTTTGCTACTGCATGAGCAATTTCATGACCCATTACTATAGATAAAGCATCTATATTTTTTGTGATTTTAAGTAAACCTGTATATACAGCGATCTTACCACCAGGCATACACCAAGCATTCACAACTTTATCATTGTCTACTAAAATATAATCCCATTCAAAATACTTGGTAGGATCTTCTTGATTTTTAATTGTAAAAAAAGAGCTAACAGCGAATTCAATTTTTTTTCCAATTTCCTTTATTTCATTTAATTGTTTTCCCTCTTTTATAATTTTCATTTTGGACCTAAATTTTTCATATGCAGCTGCCGCTTGTCTGTTTATTTTTGATTCAGGAATAATAGATAACTGTTTTCTGTCTGTTATAGGTACTGTGGAACAGGATGGTAGTATTAATGATCCGCAACTACACCCAAATAAGCCAAGAAATTTTCTTCTATTTATGTTATACATTTTCTAGATTCATGATTTTAAATAATAAATTATTAATTGCAATTTTTATCTTAATTATTACTTTTATCATTTACTCAAGTTATTCATAAATAATGTCTAATAATACCATTAAAAAATCTATATTCGCTAAACTTAGAAATAATTTTATAGCTGGAATAGTTGTATTAATACCAATAGGAATTACATTATATTTAACATTATTTATTATAAAATTTTCTACAAGATTAATACCTAAAGAAATAAATCCTAATAATTATTTACCTTTTGATATTCCAGGGTTAGAAATTTTAATTGCTTTAATACTTATAACTTTAGTTGGATGGATTTCTTTGTCTTTCTTGGGTAGAAAATTTTTTGAACTTTTCAATAATATTTTAAAAAAGATACCAATTTTAAGAACAATTTATTCTGCGATTGGTCAAATGACTGAAAGTTTTACTAAAAATGAAAAAAGCAAAAGTAGCGTAGTCCTTTTAGAATATCCTCGACAAGGTATTTGGGCAGTTGGCTTTGCTACTAAAGAAAATAAAGGTATTATATCTAATAAGACAAAAGAAGATTTAATTAATGTTTTTGTTCCTACAACACCAAATCCCACTAGTGGCTTTTTACTAATGGTACCAAAAAAAGATCTAATATATTTAGATGTAAGTTTTGAACAAGCTTCAAAATTTATAGTATCGGCTGGAACATCAGATTTAAACTAGTCAACATTCTGGTTTATAACTTCAGCTTTATCAAATAACTTTAATAAAAATGAATACTCTAAGCTGTTCACATTGATATTCTTATTTCTTATGTATTTTTCAGCTTTTATAAAAAGATCTTCATGAACAATCGGATCTGCAAATCTAAAGTTTTTAATTCCACTCTGTTGATATCCTATTAAATCTCCAAACCCTCTTAACTTCATGTCTTCTTCAGCTATAAAGAAACCATCATTAGATTTTTTTAATATCTTAATTCTTTTTATAGCGTTTTTGCTCATACCTTCTTTAAATAATAGTATGCAAATTCCTTCCTTGCTGCCTCTGCCAACCCTGCCTCTCAACTGATGAAGTTGTGCCAAACCAAATTTATTAGCATCTTCTATGATTATTAAATTTGCATTAGGGAAATCAACTCCAACCTCAATAACTGTGGTTGAAACTAATATCAAAGTTTCTTTTTTTAAAAATTTATTTAGAATTAAATTCTTTTCTTCTTTTTCAAGAGATCCATGTAATAAACCAACTTTGTTTGGAAATTTTTTATTGATAATATCAAATTTTTTTTTTGCTGATGAGTATTCAAGAAATTGTGACTCCTCAATTAACGGACAAACCCAAAAAACTTGGTTTTGTAAAATTATTTGTTTTTTGATAAAAGGCCACAACTCATCTATTTTTTTTTCTGGTTTACTTAAAGTAATTATTTTTTTTCTATTTTTTGGTTTTTCGGTTATCTTCGAGACATCCATATCTCCATATACAGATAACATCATTGTTCTCGGAATTGGCGTGGCTGACATTAAAAGAACATCACAATTCATTCCTCCTTTTTTTGCTAAGTCAGATCTTTGTTTTACACCAAACTTATGTTGTTCATCAATTACAATTAATCCTAAATTCTTAAAATTAATTTTTTTTTGAAACAAAGAATGGGTTCCAATTACAACATCTATATTACCTTTTTCTAAACTTTCCATAATTTCCTTTTTTTCGAAAGGAGGTGTTTTGCCAGTTAAGAAACTAATACTTATATTAGACCCTTCGTAAATTTTTTTAGCAAGTATATAATGTTGTCTAGCTAAAATTTCTGTCGGAGCCATTAATGCGCATTGGTAATTAGACTCTTTAACATTAGCAATTGACAATAACGATACAATAGTTTTACCAGAGCCAACATCACCCTGAATAATCCTAAACATTCTCGTGTTTGATTTTAAGTCGAAATTAATTTCTTCTAAAACTTTTTTTTGACTATTAGTCAATACAAAAGGTAAATGTTTAATTATTTTTTTTGAAAAAAATGATTTAAAAATTTTTTTTTTCTTTCCTTTTTTTATTTTTTTTCTATTTTCAGATAAAACTAACAAATTTGCACATATTTCATCAAAAACTAATCTTTTATAAGAAGTAGAGATATTGCTTTGAGCATCTTTAGTTTTATGTAACGCAATAATATTTTCTTTCCATCTTAGAAATTTGTTTTCTTTGAGAAACTCGCTTTCTAACCAATCTTGAATATCTGGTAAGTTTTCAATTACTTGTTCGGATATTTTTCTATATTTCTTTTCGTTGATTCCTTTAGTAAGATTGTATTTTGGAATTATCTTTTTAATATAATCTTTTTTATCAATAGAAGTGACATATTCTGGATTAGTAATTTGATATCTTCCTTTAAAGTAACCTATTTTTCCACTGATTAATAAAGTTTTATTAATTGAGAAAAGTTTTCTTAAATATCCTTCTCTACTATTGAAATATACAATGTCTATAATTCCTGTTTCATCAATACATATAATTTTGTTCGGTAAATTTCTTTTTCTTGGAAAATTAATCTTGTTTACTTGAACTTTAATGGTTTGTATTTTTCCTATCTCTAAATCTTTTAGATTAACTATTTTTGATCTATCAGTTTCTGAATAAGGTAAATTCAGTAGAATATCTTTAATCTTTTCAATTTTCTTCTTTTTTAAATATTTAGAGAGTTGTTTTCCGACACCTTTTAAATTATTTACGTTATTAAAAATGATATCTTTTTTTAATAAATTCATTAATATTTGTATATTATACTTTATGTATGAAAAAATTAGAAATATTTAAAAAAAAATTGTTATACAGATCAAATTATAGAGGCACAAAAGAAATGGACTTATTGCTCGGTAATTTTGTTGAAAAATTTATTGATGATTTCAATGAATCTGAACTTAATGAGCTTGCTAAATTTTTAGATTATGAAGATGAAATTATACTAAACTATTATCAAAATGGCGTTGTAGATAAAGACATAGATAAAAATAAAATCTCAAAAATTTTTAAAAATTACAACTTGTGATGGCGGAGAGGGTGGGATTCGAACCCACGAACGAGTTGCCCCGTTGCTGGTTTTCAAGACCAGTGCTTTCAACCGCTCAGCCACCTCTCCTTAAAATGATTTAGCTTTCTTTTTATTACTATCAAAGTTGATAAATAACAATAATCAAATAAGTTTTTCTGATACTAGTTAATATTCTATATTTATGATATTTAAAAAAATGCTTAAAAACTTAATAACTATTAATATACTATCTTTATTATTAATAGCCAAGACACTAGCTTCGTCAGATTACCCTGAGTTTGATAGTTGGGTTAAAAATTTCAAAAAAGATGCGATCAACGAAGGTATTTCTAAAAAAGTTGTAGAGGAATTGATGAGTGAAGCTAAATTTTTACCAAAGGTAATTGAATATGATAGGTATCAACCAGAATTTTATGAAAGCACAGAAGTTTATATAAAAAAAAGATCAAACAAAAACAAAGTAAAAAAAGGAATGAATTTATACAAGAAAGAAAAAAAAATAATAAATAAAATTTCACTTGAATTTTCAGTTGAGAGAGAACTTTTAATGGCTTTAATGGGTATAGAAACAAATTATGGGAAGTATTTAGGCAAAATGGATATAATTTCATCATTAGCTACATTAAGTTTTGATAGAAGGAGAAGTGAATTTTTTACAAAAGAATTAATTATACTTCTTAAGTTAGTAGACAATCAAACTGTTAAAAAAGAGATATTATTTGGTTCCTGGGCTGGAGCCTTTGGTAATTTTCAATTTATGCCTAGAACAATAAGAAATTATGCAATAGATTATAATAAAAATACCGTAATAGAATTAAAAAGAACGGAAGACTCTTTTGCGTCAGCAGCAAATTATTTAAAACAAATTGGTTGGAAAAAAAACCAACCTTGTTTTACTGAAATTCAAATTAAAAAAAATATTCCTGAAAAATACCTTAATTCATCAGCAAGAAAAATTAAAAATAAAAAAAAATTAAATTCTTTAAAAAGTACATATTAAATTTTAATGAATTAGGCCTCAATGATAAACTAGAAGCAGCAATAATTACACCTGATAAAGATATTATACCTGGTGCAAATACTTATAAGCCAGCTTATTTAGTCTATAGCAATTATGAAAAAATTCTAAATTGGAATAGATCTTTGAGGTTTGCTTTAGCAGTTTGCACTCTCAAAAACAGATTTAAAAATGCTATATAGATTTGTTATACTTTTTATTATTTTATCATCTTGTGCTAGTAATTATAATTATTCAAATCCTAAAACTACATATAATTCTAAAGGTTTTGCTTATATTTATAATGAGAGTGATTTTAATAACAAACTAATTAAAACAAAATTTAATAATATGAGCTTAGAAGTTTCTCATGATAAGCTTAAAAGAGGAGCTTTAATAAAGATTATTAATCCTAAAAATAATAAATCTATTATTTTAATGAATAAAAAAAAAAGTAAATATCCTGATCTTTATAATATATTAATTACTGAGGCAGTTTTAGATAATCTTAAGTTAAATAAAGATTTACCTTTTGTTGAAATTATTGAGGTAAAAAAAAATAAATCTTTTGTAGCAAAAAAAACTAAAATGTTTAAAGAAGAAGAAAAAACCTTTTCAAATGCTCCTGTTGAATTGGTTAAAATTGATAATATATCAAAAAATAAAAAAAAAGATAAAATAAGTAATAATAGAATATATATTGTTGTAGCTGAATTTTATTCAAGAAATTCTGCAAATTTATTAAAAAAGAGAATCACTAAAGAATTGCCTAATTTAGAATCCAAAAAGATGTTTATAAAAACAAAAAAACTAAATAAAACTAGTCTATTAATGGGCCCATATAGTTCTGTTAATTTAATGAAAAATGATTACATTCAATTACAAAATTTTGGTTTTGAAGAAATGGATATTAGCATTAATGAATAAATTATTTTGGTTTATTTTAATTATATTTTTTAATGTTTTCACATTTTCATATTCAGAAATAACAATTAATGCAAGAACGGCAATTGTCGTAGATTATCACTCTGATGAGATTTTGTATGAAAACGACCCTGATGCACAAATATATCCTGCTTCAATGACAAAAATAATGACTTCAATAATTGCTTTTGATTTGCTTAAAAAAGATAAGATTTCTTTAGACGACAAGTTTGTTATTTCAGAGAATGCTTGGAGACTATCTCAGAGCGGTTATTCCTCTATGTTCATAATGGTTAATGACGAGGTTACAGTGGAAGACCTTTTGAAAGGAATAATTATCGCCTCTGGTAATGACGCTTGTGTAGCACTAGCTGAAGGTATAGCAGGTTCAGAAGAAACTTTTGCTGAAATGATGAATGATAAAGCAGCAGAAATAGGAATGACATCTACAAATTTTTCTAATTCTTCAGGAATTAATGATCCTGATAATTATTCTACCGTTAGAGACATTGCATTAATGTCTAAGTATTTAATAAAAAATTACCCAAACTTTTATACTTTGTATGCTGAAAAAACTTTTACATGGGATCGAACTGGAGGTGAACCAATTAAACAAGGAAATAGAAATCCACTACTTTATAAAAATATTGGAGTAGATGGCATTAAAACTGGATATCTGGCTGTAGAAAAATATTCACTTGCTAGCACAATGCAAAAAGATACTAGAAGAATAATTGCAGTTGGATCTGGTTTTCCAACAAAAAATTTACGTAGCTCAGAGTCTAAAAAACTCTTAAATTTAGGTTTTAGAAATACTAACACTTATGAAATTTCAAAAAAAGGAGAAACTTTTTTTGAACTAGATACTTGGCTAGGAAATAAAGATAAAATAAAAGCATCAACCACAGAGGATTATTATATAACAATTAACAAAAAAGATGTTAGACATTTTAAAGTTCATTTACAATATACAGGTCCGATTAAAGCACCAATTAAAAAAGACGAAGAAATTGCTAATTTAATTATTTCCGATAAAGAAGGAGTGATCAAATCATTGCCTTTATATGCCCAAGAAAAAATAACTAAAGTAAATTTTTTTAAAAGTTTACTCATGTCATTAAATTATTTGATTTGGGGAGATGTTTAAAAAAAAACCCTTTTTTATAGTTTTTGAAGGTGTTGAGGGTTGTGGTAAATCTTATCAAAGCAAAAAACTTAAAAAATATTTAGAGAAAAAAGGAATTAGTCCAGTACTTACTAGAGAACCTGGTGGAACAAGAAGTGCTGAGTCAATAAGGAAATTAATTCTTCAGGATTATTTTAAAAAAGGTAATAAAGAAAAATTTGATAAATATACTGATACCTTACTTTATTTAGCGGCAAGAAATGAGCACGTTAAAAATAAAATTATTCCAGCACTAAAAAGAAAAAAAATTGTAATCTGTGATAGATTTACCGATTCTACTCTAGCATATCAAGTTTATGGTAAAAAAGTTGATAAATTATTTATTGATACGATACATAAAAAAATTTTAAGAAATCTAAAACCTGATTTAACTTTTATTTTAAAAGTAACTCCTAAAATATCAAAACTTAGGTTATTAAAACGAAAAACAAAAAATAGATATGATAATTTTTCTCAAAAGTTTTATACAAAAGTACAAAATTATTTTTTAAGATTAGCTAAAAATAAAAAAAATTATTTTATATTAGAGTCTTCTGCAAATGATATTAATCTAGAAGTTAAAATTTTGAAATTAACTTTAAAACGACTAGGAATAAAATGACTGAAATCTCTGCCCCGCAAGAAACAAATTCTAGTACATTGATTGGGTTATTAAAAGAATTTGATTTTCTTATAAATGCATATTCAAAAGATAAGCTACCTAAAGTCATAATGTTAAGTGGAAAAAAAGGTATTGGTAAGAGTACTATGATAAAACATTTTCTAGGCAATGTTTTTGATAAAATTAATTATGATATAAAAAATAAAGTTTTGAATTTGAATACCCCCTTTTTTACTCAATTTATTAATAAGATTAATGAAAATATTGTTTACCTCGAAGGAAGTAGTTTTTCTAAAGTTAATATAGAGGATATACGTTATTTAAAATCTAAAATACAAAAAACTAATATTTCGTCTTATAAGCGGTTTATAATACTAGATGATGTTGAAGTTTTTAATACAAATTGTCTTAATGCTTTATTAAAAACTATTGAAGAACCTTCAACTAATAATCATTTCATTCTAATTAATAATGAAACCAGTCCTTTAATTAAAACAATTGTTTCAAGAACTTTGCATTTAAAAATCAAATTAACAGAAGAAGAAAGAATAAGAGCAATTGAATACCTTTTAAAAAAAAAAAATTCAGATATTTTTATTGACTACAAAAATACTGATTTAACACCTGGTAATTTTGTTTCATTTAATAAAATATGCTTTGAAAATAATATCAATTTTGATGATAACTTTATTAAGAATATTGAAATTTTAATTAAATTATATAAAAAACATAAAAATAAAGACTTTACAAATTTGATTTTATTTTTAGTAGATTGGTACTTTTTAAACCAAAAAAAAATAATTATAATATTGAGAGGGTTATACAAAAAAAATTGTTTATTTTAAGAAGTATAAATGATTTTATTTTTTTAAATCTTAATCAAAACTCTTTAATAAACGCAATTAGTAATAAACTATATAATGAGTAAAAATTTTTACATAACTACACCAATATATTACCCTTCTGGGAAACCTCATATGGGCCATGCTTATTCAAGTATAGTTGCTGATATTTTTGCAAGATTTAAAAAATTAGAAGGATATAACGTTTTATTTCTTACAGGTACCGATGAGCATGGTCTTAAGATTCAAAGAGAAGCTGAAAAAAAACAAAAGAGTCCAAAAGAATTTTGCGATGAGCTTTCTCAAAAATTTAGAAATTTATCAAAAACATTAAATCTTTCAAATAATGATTTTATAAGAACAACTGAAAAAAGACATTTTAATTCTGTAGAGGAAATATGGAATAGACTAGTTAAATCTGGTGATATTTATCTTGGTAAATACAGTGGATGGTATTCAGTATCTGATGAAGCATATTATGATGAAGATGAAATTGAAACTATCGATGGAAAAAAAATATCAAAAGTATCTGGTTCAAAAGTTGATTGGGTAGAGGAGGAATCATTTTTTTTTAAACTATCTTCATGGACAGAAAAATTATTAAATCATTATAACGAAAATAAAAACTTTATTTTACCCACGTCTAGAAAAAATGAAGTTATAAACTTTGTAAAAAAAGGTTTAAAAGATTTATCAGTTAGTAGAACTTCATTTTCTTGGGGTATACCGGTTCCTAATAATAAAAAACATATAATATACGTGTGGTTGGATGCCTTAACTAATTACTTAAGTGCTATAAATTTTCCAAATATTAATGATAAAAAGTATAAAGATTTTTGGCCTGCAAATATTCATATTATTGGAAAAGATATTTTAAGATTTCATGCTGTTTATTGGCCAGCTTTTCTTTTAGCAGCGAAATTGCCTTTGCCTAAAAGAATATTTAGCCATGGGTGGATACTTTCAGACGAGAAAAAAATGTCAAAATCTTTAGGAAATATATTAGACCCAATTGAGATAATAAAAAACTATGGTGTCGATCAATTAAGATATTATTTAGTTAAAGAAGTCTCTCTAGGAAATGATGGAAGTGTTTCAATGATGAATTTAAGAAATTGTATTAACAATGATTTAGCAAATAACTATGGAAATTTATGCCAAAGAGTTTTTTCTTTTATCAAAAAAAATTGTTCAAATAAAATACCTAAAAATAATACATTACTAAAAGAAGATATTGAATTGTTAAATAAACTAAAAAATAACTTGCCAAACTTAATTGAAATGATGGATAATCAAAAATTAAATGAATTTATTAAAGAAGTCGTAGGTTTTTCTTTTGATGCAAATAAATACTTTAATGACTCTGAACCTTGGGCATTGAAAAAAAATGATCCAGATAGAATGAAGACTATATTATTCGTTGTTTGCGAACAAATAAAAAATATAAGTATTTTATTAAATCCGATTATACCAATAGCTACAGGAAAAGTTTTTAATACTATGAATATAGATGAAAAAGATGTGTCAATTGAACATATAAACAACCAAGAGAGTTTCAATCATAACAATGAATTAAAAGATATGAATATATTATTTCAAAAGGTTGAAAATGATAATTGATTCTCATTGTCACTTAACATATGAGCCTATTTATTCATCCCTCGATGAAACAATAAAACGAGCTAACGACGATGGAGTAAAATATATGTTAACAATATCAACTGAAGATAAAAGTTTTAATAAAATTTTAGATATAACTAATAAGTATAAATGTGTTTTTGGTACATATGGTATTCATCCGCATGAAGCAAAAAATCATAAAGAATTAAAATGTGCTGATATTGTAAATAAAATAAAAAAAAATAAAAAAATCATTGGTATAGGGGAAACTGGCCTAGATTTTTATTATAACCACTCCGAAAAAAAGGACCAAATTTCATTATTTCATGAACATATTGAAGCTTCGAGAATTATGAATTTACCATTAGTTATTCATACAAGGTCAGCAGAAGAAGAGACATATAAAATATTAAAAAATGCATTAATAAAAAGTGACCTCAAAATATTAATTCATTGTTTTACTGGATCAAAAGAATTTGCGTTTAAACTTATAGATTTAGGAGCTTATATATCTGCTAGTGGTGTTGTTACATTCAAAAAATCTAAGAATTTAGCCGAAATATTTAAGGAGCTACCGAACGAAAAAATTTTAGTAGAAACAGATTCTCCTTACTTAGCACCAGAGCCTTTTCGTGGAAAGTCTAATCAACCGTGTTATATAGTAAATACTGTAAAGTTTCTCTCTGAAATTAAAAAAATTTCTTTAAAAGATTTTTCAAATCAAACTTCTAAAAACTTTTTAAATCTTTTTGGTGAATTAAGTTGATGAATAAATTTACTATTTTAGGATGTGGCAGTTCTTTAGGATCACCCTGGATAACTAACTACTTAGGTAAATTAAAAAAAAATAAAAAAAATTTACGCTCTAGATGTTGTGCACATATACAATATGGAAATTTATCGATTTTAATTGATACATCTCCAGATATAAAAGCTCAGTTTTTGAAAAATAAAATTAAAGATTTAGACGCCATAATTTACACACATGAACACGCTGATCAAACTTCAGGAATTTTTGAAATGAGGCCTTTCTATTGGAAAAATAAAAAAAAAATTCCAGTTTATGGAAGTAAACGCACAATTAAAGCTTTAATATCAAAATATACTTTTTGTTTTAAATCTAGGCATGGCTATAAGCCTATCATGAAGGCAACTGTTGTTAAAAATAAATTTAAAATTATTAAAAATAATGAAATTTTAAAAATCGTTCCTTTTGATGTTGTTCATGGATTGATTAATGCTACTGGTTTTTTGTTTGAAAATGTAGCTTATATTAGCGATTGTAATCAAATCCCAGATAAATCAATTAAAAATTTGTATAACTTAAAATATCTCATTATTGATTGTCTAAAAATAAATAAACACCCATCACATTTTAATTTAGATGAAGCTCTTAATTTAGTGAATTTGGTAAAACCAAAAAAAACAATTTTAACGAATTTACATACTGATTTAGACTACCACTATTTGAAGAAGAGCCTTCCCAGCAATATAATGCCAGCTTACGATGGTATAAGCTTTAATTTTTAATTTCAGCTTCAATTAAATCTAAAAATTTTTTAGAGGTTGGTTTAGTAAATGAGGCGAAGGTGTCGATTACTTTACCATTTTTGCCTATTATAATTTTGTGAAAGTTCCATTTTGGTATTGCTCCAATTCCATAGTTAGTTCGAGCCCATTTATAAAAAGGGTGAGCTTCATTTCCAATAACATTTGTTTTTTCAGCCATAGGGAAACTTATACCAAAGTTAGTTTCACAAAAATCTTTTATCTCTTTATTAGTACCAGGTTCCTGTTTAAAATTATTTGTAGGAACCCCTAAAATTACTACATCTTTATTTTCATATTTCATCCATATTTCTTGTAAATCGTTATATTGACTCGTATATCCGCATCTACTTGCTACATTTACAACAACAATTATTTTATTCTTAAATTCACTTAATTTTATGGAATTTCCATCAATCCCATCAAAATTGAAATCGTAAGCTAAATTATTACTAGCAGAAGATTTACTAAAAATACTAAACATAATAATTATAAAAAAAAATTTTTTCATTTAGCTAATTTAAATGCTTTTAAAATAGCTTCTATAGGCAATATGACACAATTTACTCTATTTATCGTACTTTTATTTAATAATTTTTTAAATTCTTTAAATCTAGATGGCAAAAAAATTTTCTTGGTTTTTTTTATATGATTAAAATATTCAAGATTTCTTTTAAGATCTTTTAAACTAAAATTTTTGATTTTATTAGCTAAAAGGCTTGCTGACGCTTCACACAAAATACAAGATTCAGTTTCATAACGCATAGACTTAATTTTTGAATTATTTGCTATTAATTGAACTTTTATATAGTCACCACAAATTGAATTTTTAGCACTAGATTTATGAGTAAATTTTTTTTTTAAACCTTCAAATTTTGTATCTGAAGCAATTTTGATAATTTCTTTGTTTATCATTTTTTTGAAAAAATAAGTAATAAGAAATAACCAAATAGAGTTGAAAGCAGTGAACCAGCTAGTACACCTATTTTTACACCGTCCATATATTCTAAATTATTTGCAAAAGCTAAATTTCCTACAAATAAACTCATAGTAAATCCTATGCCAGTTAAAATAGATACAGCGTAAAATGCTGGCCAAGTTGAATTATTGGGTTTATCTGCTAATTTTAATTTGACCGAAATATAGGATAAGACAAAAACACCAATTTGTTTTCCAAAAAATAAACCAAGCACAATTCCAAGGGGGACTGGATTTAACAATGTAGAAAAAGTTAATCCCTCTAAAGATACGCCAGCATTTGCAAATGCAAAAACAGGCATTATTCCAAATGCTACATATGGGGATAAACCATGCTCTAATTTTAATAATAAAGACTGTTTATTATTTTTAATATTATGAGGGATTGTTAGAGCTAATACTACTCCAGCAATTGTAGCGTGAACACCAGATTGATGAGTAAAATCCCATAAGAAAATTCCTACAATTAAATATGGTAAAAAATTTTTGACTTTGTATTTATTTAATCCAATTAAAATACATATTGAGAATAACATTAAAATTAGATATTTAATTTCAATATTTCCAGAGTAAAAAAAGGCTATGATAACAATTGCTCCTAAATCATCAATTATAGCTAACGCTGTTAAAAAAACTTTAAGCGATACAGGAACTCTTTTTCCCAACAATGATAAAACACCCAAAGAAAAAGCTATATCTGTTGCCGATGGTATAGCCCAACCGTTCAACGTGTCACTATTTGAAAAATTTACCATGATATAAAATAATGCAGGCACTGCCATTCCACCAACTGCACCTATAATTGGTAATAAGGCCTGTTTAGGATTTGATAATTCGCCTTGTAAAAATTCTCTTTTGATCTCTAAGGATACAAAAAAGAAAAATATTGCCATTAATACATCGTTTATCCAATGGAGAACACTAAGTTTTAACCCAAATTCTTTAGTCCCAAGTATTATATATTTTTCTAGTGTTGAAAAATATAATTCACTTAAACTTCCGTTACTGATTACTAAAGCAAGAACTGCTGCAAAAAGTAAAATTAATCCAGAGGCAGCTTCTAATTTGAAGAAATATTTAAAAGGTTTTGTAATCTGTTGGATCATAGCTAATATTTACTTCTATAGAGACCATCTTTCAATTGCCAAAAAGGCATATTTAACCTATAAAAATAGTCGATCGGGGCGTAGCGCAGCCTGGTAGCGCATCTGGTTTGGGACCAGAGGGTCGCAGGTTCAAATCCTGCCGCCCCGACCAATTCGATATGAATAT
>MDTB01240115.1_pt1 | contig 19346 bp, 14 predicted proteins | sample 811161 | NCBI WGS metagenome assembly MDTB01 (sample SAMN05326650, study PRJNA326480) | marine metagenome | isolation source: seawater | place: Mediterranean Sea | collected 2009 | reverse complement strand
AGAAAGTATGTACAGGTAATGCTGTAGTGGAATCTTGTAAACTCTGCATGGTGAAACGCCAAGTATATCTACAGTTTAAAACTGCTCGTTTTAAGTAGAAGGGTAGGCGGTATGAATGTAATAGTAATATTACATCTAGATAAATGATAAGACTAGACAGAATCCGGCTTACAGGCTTGCTTTTTTAAAAAAACTTAATTTAGTACTTCCGTATATTCTCTCATTAATATTATTAAATCGTTCTAAAAAAGAAATCTTTGAACTATGTTCAATTATTATTTCACCGTCTTCTAAAAGAACATCACTTAGTTTAATTATATTCAATAACTCAAAATATTGATGCTCCGAAAAATTGTATGGTGGATCAGCAAAAATAATATCAAAATTTTCATTAGTATTTAATAAAAAATTCTTGTAATCAGATTTAATAGCAATTATATTAAAATTATTTTTTATTGAGATTTTATTAATAAACTTTACACATTTAAAATTATTATCAACTGATATAATAAAATTGCTTCCTCTAGATGAAAATTCATAAGATATATTGCCAGTACCTGAAAATAAATCTAGAACTTTAAGTTTATCAAATTTAAATTTATTTGATAATATGTTGAATAGAGACTCCTTCACAATATCTTTAGTAGGTCTACTTGGCAATCCTTTAGGAGCTTTAATGATTATACTCTTACTATTTCCTGATATTATTCTCATTTAGTATTGAAAAAAAATGTTCCTTAAAATTTAATAAATTATGAATATCATTCTCAATAAAGTCAATTTTAGAATATTTAGATGTAAGATTATAAAATTTTTCAAATTTTTCATATTTACCTAAAAAAATAATTTTATCATTTATATATGAACTCTGAAAATTTTTCAAAACAAAAAAAGTATAATATAAATACTCATTTTCATCGACAATTTCAAAAGAATTAAAGAACAAAAATTCATTTTTGTTAAATATTATAATTTCAAATGATTTACTGTTGATGTTTATAAAAAAAGACAATCCATCTAGGTTTTTAACAATGCCTGATAGATAATTATATAATTTTGTGAATTGATTAGTATGACTAAATATTTTATTATCTAGACTTAAAATTTTGGATAAATCTTTATTCCTAGAGTATACAACAGCAACTTCTTTATCATCAGATATATCCTCATTAATATTACCCTTTAAGTTTAAATTAGTTTCTAAATACTTGGATTTTATATCCTGATCATAATACTTAAAGGGTATTAGTGTCGGATATTTATCATAGTGAATTATATCAATATAACTAAGAGAGAGTTCTTCTATTATTTTATAAATTTTAGACAAACTAGTATTATCATCATAAGATGATGAAATACTATCAGTTAAAAAGTCTAAATGAAAGAATGACTCAAATTGATAAATTGAAGCTTTATGAATTTTAGTCTTTATTTTTTGCATCAAAAATAGTAGGCCAATTTCCACTTGTGCTTACATCACTCATAGAGCCTAAGATAATTTCAGTTCCGTTGACACCATCAACTGAAATAACTTTATTTTCTTGGTCAAGAAGATCTTTGTTTTGATCAAAAAGAACAATATCTTTTTTTACTTTAACTTCAAAAACTGGAACTTGATATCCATTCTTATCAATTATATCAGCTTTTATAGAAAATTCTGAATCAGTACCCTCAATAGGGACTTTAGCCATCATTTTATAATTTTCACTATCTCCAAATAAGGAATCCTTAACAGGAACAAATCCCAATGTATCAACAATCTCAATTTCTTTGAGCATATCAATCCTATATGTCCTATTGTATTCAAGATAAGAAGAGTCTCTTTTTTCAATAACTGTAAAAATACCATTGTCAATAAAACTAACTAAACTGTCGAAATTATTTGCATAAAATCCATTTACATCTTTATGGGCAATTTGAGCAGTCCTAATATCTTTTAATCTATCGATTACTTGGGTATACCTGTCATTTTTTACTTGATTAAACTTTATTGGCCCATTAATAGAACTGTATATTTGTGAGGCGAAAAATATTGATAGACACCATAAAAATAATTCTAATACACGTTTTTTATTCATCTTGGTATTATTTGATTTAAACAAATCTACAATTTTTTTTTTTCGTTAAAGATTATATAAATGAATTATATTAGAAAAATATTTACAAATGAAAACTACAGCATTAATTCCTGCAAGACTTGAATCTAGAAGGTTCCCTAATAAATTAATAAAAAAAATTAACGGGATCCCAATTATTTTAAAAACATATAGAGCTGCATTAGATACAGGTCTTTTTGATGATGTTTTTGTTGTAAGTGGTAATAATGAAATACTAGAACTCATTAAGTCAGCAGGTGGTAAGACTTTTAAATCTCTAAAAACACATGACTCAGGATCAGATAGAATTGCTGAGGCAGCAATCAAAATAAACTCTGATATCATAGTTAATCTTCAGGGTGATGAACCATTTGTTAGTAAAAAAGCTATTAGTAGTTTAATTAAATCTTTTAATTATGAAAGTGTAGAAATAGCATCACTTATGACAAAGTTTGAATCATTTGATGAACTAAAGAATCCAAATAATGTCAAAGTAATAGTTGATAACAATAATAATGCTTTATATTTTTCAAGATTGCCTATACCACATGGTTCAAAAAATTTAAATGATTATAATCGTCATATTGGGATATATGCATTTTTGAAACAATCTTTAATTGAATTTTCTCTGTTAAAAAGACAAAATCTTGAGATTATTGAAAATCTTGAAGGAAATAGAATTGTTGAGAATTCTAAAAAAGTTAGAATGGTCAATACTGATTTTCATGGAATATCAATAGACACACCTGAGGATTTAAAAAAAGCTGAAAAATTTATTTCATTAAATGATTAAAGTTTTGTCTAAGTTTATTTTGAGTAAAATTTTTGGATGGAAAGTAATTGGCTCTTTACCGATAAATGAAAAATATATAATTGCTGTAGTTCCACATTCAAGTTACTTTGACTTAATAATTGCCATATTGATAAGGACTTATTCTGGTTTAAAAATAAAGTTTATTGGAAAAAAAGAGTTGTTTAATCCAATCACTTCTTTTTTATTCAAATTTCTAGGTGGCATACCAGTTGACAGAACCAAAAAATCAAATATTGTAGATTATGTTGTAGAACTGTTTAAATTAGGTAAAATTAATATACTAGCAGTCGCACCAGAGGGTACAAGAAAAAGAGTTAAAAAGTGGAAAACAGGATTTTATTATATAGCATTAAATGCAGAAATACCTATTCTCATGGTATCATTTGATTATAGTAGAAAAGAGGTCACTATTAATAATAAATTTTATCCAACTGGAGACATTAATGAAGATTTTGTTAAGCTTGAAAAAAAAGTTTTAGATGTTTTAACAAGAAATGATCTTTAATTAATTGTTTTCCATGTCATGATATACACTTTGGACATCTTCATCTTCATCAATCATGTTAATTAATTTCTCAACTTTTTGCCTCTCATCCTCACCTAAATTTTTGGTAATTATGGCTTCTTTAACGAATTCACTTGAAGAAATTTCAAATTCTCTTCTTTCTAATTCCTTTTGTATCGACCCAAAGTCTTCAAACTTAGCAGTAATACTAATTTCATTTTCTAATATACTTAATTCAGTTGCTCCAAAATCAATTAATTCAAGTTCTAGTTCCTCAATATTTAAACTTTGATTTATAATTTGAAAAAAACAATAGTGATTAAATAAAAAGTCAACTGACCCAGAAGTTGCTAACCTCCCCCCACATTTATTAAAATAACTTCTGATGTTTGCCACAGTTCTATTGTTATTATCTGTTGCAGCATCAATAAGAATTGCAATTCCATGCGGTGCATATCCCTCTAGTAGTATTTCCTTGAAATTTTCTGTGCTCTTCTCAGAAGCTTTTTTAACTGCTCTCTCAATATTATCTTTCGGCATATTTGCTGCTTTTGCATTTTGTATTATTGCTCTTAATCTTGAGTTTGAAGATGGGTCTGGTCCAGACTCTTTTACAGCAATTATAATTTCTCTGCTAATTCTTGTAAAAGTTTTAGCCATATTAGACCACCTTTTCATTTTTCTAGCTTTCCTAAATTCAAATGCTCTTCCCATATCTAAATAAAAGGTGTTTTTGCTATTGTAGCTTTTATAAATTTATCTCTTATTTTTACCAAAATAATTTGATTATCAATATATTTTGAATCAATGTATGCAAGGCCAATTCCAATTTTTAAAATTGGTGAAAATGTCCCTGATGTAACCTCCCCAATTAATTTCTTATCTAAATTATATATATTATAACCATTTCTGGGAACAGATCTTTCATTTAGTTTAAACCCAACCAAATTTCTTTTTATCCCAGAATTGATTTGTTTAACAATATTTTTACTACCTATGAAATTAGTTTCAGTCTTAGTTATCCATTTTAAGTTTGCTTCAACAGGGGAAGTATCCTCATTAATATCATTTCCATAAAGGCAATAACCCATCTCAATTCTTAAAGTATCTCTTGCTGCAAGTCCAATCGGCCTTAAATCATATTCTTTATCTGAGAATAAAATATCCCAAATCTTAAGAGCTTTTTTATTAGGTAGATAAATTTCATATCCTCCAGAGCCAGTATATCCAGTCTTTGAAACAAGTATATCTTTACATCCAGCAAATTTACACTCGATAAAGGAGTAATTTTTTAGAAGTGATAATTTTTCATTCGTGAATTTTTGGCAAAGTGATTCTGCATGTGGTCCTTGAATTGCTAGAAGAGAAATATCATCTGACAAGTTAGATATTGAACAATTAAATTTTTTATTATTATTTTTTATCCATTCCCAATTTTTTGATATGTTAGATGCATTAACAACAAATAAATATTTATCAATATTTAGTCTATAAACTATTAAATCATCAATAATTCCTCCTGACTCATTTGTCATACAATTATATTGCGCATTACCTACGTTAATTTTAGAAATATCGTTGGAACATAAATACTGAACAAATTCAATAGAATTTGATCCTGAAATTTCAAACTCACCCATGTGAGAAACATCAAATATGCCAACTTTATTTCTTACATGGATATGTTCTTCATTGACTGAGATATAGCTAATTGGCATCATGTAGCCAGCAAATTCAACAATTTTTGCATTTAACTCCAGATGTCTATCAAAAAGAACTGTTTTTTTCATTTAAGATGATCAAACTCTATTTAATAAATACTCTTTTAATTCAGAGTAGCTTTCAATTGATGATGACTCTTTATTTTTGTTAAGAATTTTTTCAATTGACTTTGGATATTTAATACTAGAGTTAATGGCATTTTCAACAACATCTTTAAATTTTATACTATGAGCAGTTGAAATAAAAATTCCATTCATATTATTTATTTTTTTAATATCCATATATTTCTTTAATCCAAGATATCCAACTGCAGAATGAGGACAAGTTAGATAATTATAAGAATTATATAATGATCTCATCGTCTCTTTAGTTGATATATCGTCAAAACTAAAACTGGATACATTTTTTCTTATCTTTTGTAAGTCAGTGTTAAAAATTTTTTGAATTCTGATAAAGTTACTTGGGTCAGATACATCCATTGCATTTGATATTGTCCTCTGAGTGGAATGTGGTTCATAGATACCATCTTTAATATATCTTGGAATTGTGTCGTTAACATTAGTTGACGCAATAAAATGATGGATTGGCAAGCCCATTGATTTGCTTAAAATTCCTGCACAAATATTTCCAAAGTTTCCACTTGGCACAGAAAATAAATTATCCTTTTTATTTTTTATTTTTTTATATGCCAAAAAATAATAAAACATTTGAGGAAGCCACCTAGCTACATTTATAGAGTTTGCTGATGTTAAAGCAATTTTTCTATTAATCTCTTCATCATTAAATGCCTTTTTAACCATTGATTGACAATTGTCAAAATCCCCATCAACTTCAATAGCCTTTACATAGTTTCCATTTGTTGTAATTTGTCTTTCTTGAACTTTGCTAATTTTACCTTTAGGATATAATATACAAACCTCTATATCTTTTGTTCCACTGAATCCCTTTGCAACTGCTCCTCCAGTATCTCCTGACGTAGCAACTAAAACTGTTATTTTTTTTGAACCATAATAATTTTTAAAATAATCAAGACATTGAGCCATAAATTTTGCACCAATATCTTTGAAGGCTAGAGTTGGTCCATGAAACAACTCCAGTGAATATATAGAGTTTTCAATTTTTTTTAATGGAATTTTAAATGAGATTGTATTTTTTATAATTTCAATTAGCTTTGATTTTGGGATTTCATCTCCAACATATTTATTAATAACCTCATAACAAATCTCGACATCGTCAATATTTTTTATAGACTCAATAAATTTCTTTGAAAGAGTTACTTTCTCTTGCGGATAATATAGACCTTTATCTGGAGCAAGTCCATTAATAACAGCTTTCATAAAAGAAGCAGGGGAGGAATTGTGATTTAAGCTGGCATATTTCACTTTGTTTCAATAATTTTAATTCCATCACTATTAACTTTTGATATAAATGCATCATGATCTATATCCATTGAACTATAATGTTTTGAAATACTGTCTAAAACTTTATTAGAAGTAGTACGATTATTCGATATGGAAAAAATTGAAGGGCCTGATCCTGAAATTCCTACTGCAATTGATCCACTATCTTTAGATATTCTTTTGATTTTATCAAATTCAGGTATTAAAACTGCTCTGTCTGGCTCAACAACTTGGTCTATTACTGATCTTGACATAAGATTATAATCTTCAGTGTAAAGACTGCTTATAAATGATCCTAAATTAGCAGATTGTTGAGTCATTTTTTCAATTTTAACCTTCTTTTTTACAACTTTTCTCGAGTCAGCTGTCTTAATTTCAATATTAGGTCTTATTATAACTATTTCCAAATCTTTAGGATTTGGAAGTGAAACCACATCTAAATCATAAATTGATCTGACTAAAGTGATACCACCAAAAATTATTGGTGCTACATTATCAGCATGATATGATCCACTTACAAACTTTTCTCCTTCCATTGAGAACCTGACCAAATCTAGTAAACTAAATGGCGAACCTAAGAGTTGATTAATTGCAAATACAGTTCCTGCTGAGCTTGCAGCCGAACTACCAATTCCACTTCCAGGTTTTATACCTTTGTTTATTTCAATTTCAAACCCATGATCTATATCTATTTTTTTTAAAAGTGCTTGAGCAGCAATTCCTGAGACATTTTTATCTATATCTTTAGTCAATTTGAAACCATTAATTGATTTAATTGTTAAACTCTTGTTATTTGTTTTTGATACTTTAATTTCATCTCCTCTATTTTCGAGGCATACCCCAAGGATGTCATAACCACAAGATAAATTTGTTATACTTCCAGGAGAAAATACCTTAATGCTTTCCATTTTCTTGACTAGCTTTTATTATGTCAGCAAAAACTCCTGAGGCAGTAAACTCTCCTCCAGCTCCAGCACCTTTGACAACAAGTGGAGAATCACTATATCTTTCAGTATAAAACATAGTAATATTATCTGAACCAACTAAATTATAAAAGGGATGATCAATTGGGACTAACTCTAATCCAACACTAGCTTTTCCTTTGTCAAGTTTTGCCACAAATTTTAATCTACAATTATTTTCTTCAGCTTTTTTTAATAATTTATTAAAGTGATCATTGTTATTTTTTAAAGACAATAGAAATTCATCTTTAGTTTTAGTATTAATTGAATCCTCTGGTAAAAAATGGTTTTTATGAATATCATCGAACTCAATTTTCAGACCACTTTCTCTTGCAAGAATCAATATTTTTCTCGAAACATCAATTCCACAAAGATCAATTTTAGGGTCGGGTTCAGTGTAACCCAAGTCCACTGCATTTGAAACAATTTCAAAAAATGTGTTAGGTTTTTTAAAACTATTAAATATGTAATTTAAAGTACCTGATAGTACTGCTTCAATTTTGATTACTTTATCACCTGAATTTAATAGGTTATTCAATGTACTAATTACGGGTAAAGCTGCACCTACATTTGTTTCATAAAAAAAAGGTGAATTGTAATTTCTAGATAAAGATTTTAAAAGTTCATAATTAGAATTTTCTCCAGAATTTGCAATTTTATTACAAGTAATAATTCCCACACCGTTTTTAAGATAATTGCTGTAAACAGAAGGAATCAAATCACTGGCTGTATTATCAATAAATAAACTATTTCTTAAATTTAATTCTAACACTCTATCTTGAAAATTAATAAAGTCAGCTTTTGTTTTTGAATTAGTCAAAGAGTCATGCCATTTATTAAGATTTATTTCTGAATCAGATATAAGCATTTTTTTTGAATTAGAAATACCTAATACTTTAAGATTTAGTTTAAGATTTTTTGCAATAAATTTTTTTTGTTTGTTGATCTGTTCCATTAAAAAACCTCCAACATTTCCAACACCAATTATAAATATGTGTATATCTTTTAAGTTTTCTTCAAAGAAAGTTTCATGAAGAGAATTTAATGCCTTCTTAGTATTTATTTCATCAATAATAATAGAAATATTCCTCTCTGATCCTCCTTGTGCTATTGCCCTAATGTTAATATTATTGTGTCCCAAAGAACTAAATAATTTACTGCTAATACCCTTTTTACTTTTCATTTTATCTCCAACAATTGCTATATTTGATAGATTAGATTCTAGTTGAGCTTCGTTTATTATTTTTTGAGATATTTCAAATTTAAACTCATCATCAATTACTTGCTTAGCTAATTTAACATCCTCTGAACTAACTGCAATACATATTGAGAATTCAGAAGATGCTTGTGTAATCATTATTACATTTATTTGATTATTAGATAGAGATTCAAAAAATCTTTTAGAAAAACCTGGAACTCCAACCATTCCAGAGCCTTCAAAATTAATTATTGAAATATTTGAAATATGGCTAATCCCTTTGACAATATTATCCTCATCTAATTTTGTAGAGTTTGATATACATGTTCCATTTGCATCTTGATCAAAAGTATTCTTTATATAGATAGGTATATTTTCTTCAATTAGAGGTTGAAGAGTAGGAAAATATATAACTTTAGCTCCAAAAAAAGATAACTCCATTGCTTCTTTATAAGAGAGAAATTCTATAGGTGAGGCTTTTTTTACAATTTTAGGATTTGCATTAAAAACTCCACTGACATCTGTCCATATTTCTAAAGATTTAGCATTACAATATTTTGCGTATATCGCCGCACTGTAATCAGATCCTCCTCTTCCAAGGTCTGAAATTTCACCTAATGCATTTGAGCATATGAATCCAGGTGCTATGACCATACTCGATTTTAAAGAATTTATTTTATTATTAATTTTTATAGATGATTTATCTCCATCTAAAACTTCATTATTATTTAAATCCTTTGTAAATATTACTTCTGATGAATTTATGTAAGTGATATCAAACCCTTTCTGTTTAAGTATTTCATAAATTATATTACTTGATAATACCTCTCCTATGGTTAAAACTTTTGAAATAGTCTTTTTAGTGACCTCATCAATAGTTGAAATAGCATCAAGAATATCTTCGAGTAAATTTAACTTTTCTTTCAGAAAACTTTTGAGTGAACTTCGACCATTTATATCTGACAAGTTGTTAATTATTTCTAGATGCCTCTCCTCTAGATTTTCTATAACATTATTGATTGATTTTCCTCTTAAAGTTAAACACTTTTGTAAAAGGTTCGTTATTCCCCCTAGAGCAGAAACAACCACCAAGAGTTTGTCATCTTGATTTTTACTCAAAATTGATATAACTTTAGATAATGATTCTGAATTAGCGACTGATGTTCCGCCAAACTTTAAAACTTTCAAGAAGCTATCTCTTTTTTATTAATTAATAATGTAAGATTATCAGAGTTAGATTTATGATCAACGTACAATTTATCTCCTTGCTTAATTTTATCAGTGACAAGATTTTCTGCAATAAGATCTTCAATGTATTTTTGAATCATTCTATTTAATGGTCTTGCGCCATTCTTTTTATCGAACCCTTTATCACAAATAAATGCTTTAGCCTTAACTGATATAGATAAATCATATCCTATTCCATTGACTCTTTCTTTAAGTTTGTCAATTTCAATATTTACAATTTTGTTAATGTCTTTAATGGATAATGAATTAAATATTATACAATCATCAACCCTATTTAAAAACTCTGGCGCAAAAGTGTTTTTTAATGCTCTCTGAATTACTTTTTGTTCAGTTTGAGATGTTTGATCTACAGAAGATTTAGTTTCAAAACCAACACCTACTCCAAAGTCATTAATTTGTTTCACACCTATGTTTGAAGTCATGATTATAATTGTATTTTGAAAATTTATTTTTCTACCAACACTATCAGTTAGAAACCCATCATCTAATATTTGAAGAAGCATACTGTAAATGTCAGGATGTCCTTTTTCAATTTCATCAAATAATACTACTGAGTATGGTCTTCTTTTAACTTTTTCAGTAAGCTGACCACCTTCTTCATAACCAACGTAGCCAGGGGGAGCACCTATTAGTCTTGATACTGAGAACTTCTCCATGTATTCACTCATATCGATTCTAATAAGATTTTCCTCAGATTCAAAAATCTCTGATGCCAAAACTTTTGCAAGTTGCGTTTTACCCACACCAGTCTGACCCAAAAAAATAAATGACCCAATAGGTCTATTTGGTGAGTTCAGTCCTGCTCTGTTTCTTTGGATAGATTTAACAACTTTAGAAACAGCTTCATCTTGTCCTATAATTTTATCCTTTATCAATTTCTCAAGTTTTGATAATTTATTTTTTTCACTTGAAACAATCTTGTTTACTGGAATGTTCGTCATCATTGATACAACATCAGCAATCTCATTTTCATCAACTGTAATTCTATTTAGCTTTGAGTCCTCATGCCATTTATTCTGAGCTTCAAAAAGTTTTTTCTCAACTCTTTTCTCGTCATCTCTTAGTTTAGCAGCTTCTTCGTATTTTTGTTTTTTTACAACAGAGTTCTTGAGTTCTCTAACGTCTTCTAGTTGTTTCTCCATCAGAATTACTTCTTCTGGAACATCCATATTATTTATGTGAGCTCTAGATCCAGCTTCATCTAAAGCATCAATTGCCTTATCTGGGAGAAATCTGTCGGTAATATACCTTTGACTAAGTTCGACACATGCAACTAAAGCTTCATCAGTATAATTAACACTATGGTGTGACTCATACCTATCCTTAATGTTTCTTAAAATTTCTACGGTCTCTTCCTTATTAGTCTCTTCTACCAAAATTTTTTGGAATCTTCTTTCAAGAGCCCCATCTTTTTCAATGTGTTGACTGTATTCGTTTAAAGTCGTTGCACCTATACATTGAATTTCTCCTCTGGCAAGAGCTGGTTTAAACATGTTAGATGCGTCAAGACTACCAGTAGCCCCTCCAGCACCAACAATTGTATGAATTTCATCTATAAATAAAATTATATTTCTATTTTTTTCAAGTTCATTCATGACAGCTTTCATTCTCTCCTCAAATTGCCCTCTATATTTTGTTCCAGCAACAAGACTAGCTAAATCAAGTGTAATAACTCGTTTTCCATACAGTACTCTTGAAACTTTTTTTTCAATTATTCTTAATGCTAAGCCTTCAGCAATTGCAGATTTACCTACACCTGGTTCACCTATCAAAAGGGGATTATTCTTTTTTCTTCTGCTTAGTATTTGAGAGACCCTTTGGATTTCTTTGTCTCTTCCAATTACAGGGTCTAGTTTATTATTTTCTGCTAATGCAGTCATATCTCTTCCAAAATTATCTAGAACAGGAGTCTTAGTATTAGACGAAGACTTTGTTTTTTGTTTGGAAGAAAAAGGGTTTTTGGGCTCCTCTGAGTCATCTTTTTCATCAGGAAATGATGAAGATGTTGGATATTCAATTATATCGTCTGAACCAGAATCATCAATCATAGATTTAAACTTTTCTTTTACATTATCATAGGTTATGTCCATTTTTAATAAAACCTTTGTAATAGGGTCATTATCATTCCTAAGAATACAGAGTAGTAGGTGAGCAGTATTAATATTTGCACTCTGAAATAACTTTGCTTCTAAAAAAGTTGTTTTCAATGCTCTTTCTGCTTGCCTAGTCAAATGAAGGTTCTTTTTTTCATTTAAACCAATTGAAGCTCTATCTATAATTGCAGGATTTAAAATTTCAATTTTTTTTCTAAGCTCATCAAGATTAATTTCAATTGAATTTAAAATTGAGATTGCTTTACCGCCTCCATCTCTAAGCATACCTAAAAGTAAATGTTCTGTACCTATTTGTTTGTGGCCAAGTCTTAAAGCCTCCTCTTTGCTGTAAGAAATTACATCTTTTACTCTTGAAGAAAAATTATCATCCATCATTTTTAATTTTAGTTGACTAAAATATATCATTAATATAAATTAACAAAGAAAATAGTTATACTAATTGTTTATTTCATGATAAAACTTTTCAATTAATAATGTTAATAAATTATAAGTTATTAAATCAATTAAACACATTATAATATTTCATGATTAAGTATTTTAGCAATAATATAGTATTATGGAAAATGAAAAGCTAATCCCTATAAACATTGAAGATGAAATGAAGTCTGCATATATCGATTATTCGATGTCTGTAATTGTTTCAAGGGCTCTACCTGATGTAAGGGACGGACTAAAACCTGTTCATAGAAGGGTTTTATTTGGAATGAATGAAATGGGTGTAAGATCATCATCATCATATAAAAAATCAGCAAGAATTGTAGGAGATGTAATGGGTAAATACCATCCTCACGGTGACAGCTCTGTATATGATACAATGGTAAGAATGGCACAAGAGTGGAGTTTAAGATATAACCTAGTTGATGGTCAAGGAAATTTTGGTTCAGTTGATGGAGACAGTCCAGCAGCCATGAGATATACTGAAGCAAGAATGCAAAAAATATCCGAAGAGTTGTTATCAGATATTGATAAAGAGACTGTTGATTTCCAGCTTAATTTTGATGATACTATAATGGAACCAACTGTTTTACCAACTAGAGTTCCAGCTTTAATAATAAATGGAGCATCTGGAATTGCTGTAGGAATGGCTACTAATATGCCACCTCATAACTTATCAGAGGTAATTGATGGGATAATGCAATTTATAGATAATAATGATATAACCATTGATGAACTCATTCAGCATATTAAAGCCCCTGATTTTCCAACTGGAGGAACAATATATGGTTATGACGGAGTTAAAGAAGCTTTTCATACTGGTAAAGGAAGAGTTGTAATGCGAGGTAAAGCTGTTATTGAAAATGTTAATGATAGAGAATGCATAATTGTCTCAGAGATTCCTTACCAGGTGAACAAAGCAGATATGATAAAAAAAACAGCAGACCTAGTAAATGATGGTAAAATTGAAGGAATTTCAACAATTAGAGATGAATCAGACAGAAAAGGTATGCGAATTGTTTATGTTCTTAAAAGAGATGCAATACCAAACATAGTTTTAAACAAATTATATAAATACACCCCGTTACAATCCTCTTTTAGTGTTAACAATGTTGCGTTAGTTAATGGTAGACCCCAACTTTTAAATCTCAAAGAATTAATTCATTTCTTTGTTGATCATAGACATGATGTAGTTGTAAAAAGAACAAATTTTGAGCTCAAGAAGGCAGAACAAAGAGCTCACATACTTGAGGGTTTAATAATTGCAAGTGATAATATTGATAACGTTATTGAGCTAATCAAAAAGTCATCTAACGCAGAAGAAGCTAGGCTCAAGCTTGAAAAAAAATATAAACTTTCTGAGACACAAGCTAGAGCTATAATTGAGATGAGGTTAAGACAGCTCACTGGGCTTGAACAGAATAAGCTAAGAGATGAATATGATGACCTTAAGAAAACTATAAAAGGATATAAAGAACTTTTGGATAGTAAACCAAAGAGAATGGCCTTAATCAAACATGAGCTTTCTACTATTAAAGAAAAATATGGTGACAAAAGAAGATCAGAAATTGAATATGCAGGAGGAGACTTTAGAGTTGAGGATATAATTCCAAATGAGAAAGTCGTCATTACTATATCTCATGCTGGATATATTAAAAGGACTCCACTGACTGAGTATAAGACTCAATATCGAGGTGGCGTTGGCCAGAAGGCAACAAAAACTAGAGATGAAGACTTTTTAGAAGACTTATTCGTAGGAACAAATCATCAATATATGTTATTTTTTACTCAAAAAGGTAAATGTTTCTGGATGAGAGTTTTTGAAATACCAGAGGGGTCAAAAAACTCTAAAGGAAGAGCTATTCAAAATCTAATAAATATAGAACAAGAAGATAGAGTTAAAGCATTTATATGCACACAAGATTTAAAGGATGAGGAATATGTTAACAACCATTATGTGATCATGGCCACTAAGATGGGGCAAGTAAAAAAAACATCTCTTGAGCAGTATTCAAGGCCAAGATCAAATGGTATAAATGCAATAACAATTAAAGAAGGTGATGAATTATTAGAGGCTAAACTTACAAATGGTAATAGTCAAATAATGTTAGCTGTAAAATCTGGAAAAGCTATTCGATTTGAGGAAGGAAAAACTCGGCCAATGGGTAGAAATGCTTCAGGTGTTCGTGGAATTAGACTCAAAGATATTAAAGATGAAGTTGTTGGAATGATATCAGTTAATGATATGGATGCAAACATTTTAGTAGTATCTGAAAATGGTTACGGTAAACGTTCCTCACTTGAAGACTACAGGTTGACAAATAGAGGAGGTAAAGGTGTTAAAACTATTTCAATTACAGAAAAAACTGGTAAATTAGTAACTTTAAAAAGTGTCTCTGATAATGATGATTTGATGATTATTAATAAATCTGGAATTGCAATTAGAATTCAAGTAGAAGGCTTAAGGGTTATGGGAAGAGCAACTCAAGGAGTCAAAGTTATAAGCCTTAAAGAAGGAGATAATATAGCTGCAGTTGCAAAAGTGATGAAGGACGATGATGAAATCGAAGATATAACTGATATTGAGTTTACAGGAGATGCAGTCTAAATAAACATATAATGAAAAAACTAATAATTTATATCTTACTATTAACAATATCTATTTCATATTCTCAGAAGAAGGAACTTAGAAATGCAAATAAATTTTTTACCTCCGGTGAATACTCTTCAGCAATTGATTTACTAGATTCTTCTCAAGAAATTTTTGATTTGAGTGATGATAAAATTAAATCTCAGGCAATGCTTTTATATGGTAAATTACACACAGTAATGCAAGATTTTGATCTTGCAATTAAAGCATTTGATTTGTCAAGAAGCTATGGTATTTCTAATCAGCTTCTAGCTCCTGAAATTAACAAACTTGAAAATGCCATTATAACTAGTGCTGTTGGAGATAATGAAACAGAAAAATTTAATGAAGCTGCTAAAAAACTTAAAATGGTTTATGACTTGAATAAAGATGTTAATGAAAATTATCTTTTTTATGCTGCTTCATCAGCTGTTAATTCAAAAGATTACTCTCTAGCTTTAGAATACTACGAAGAATTAAGAGATATAAGATATGAAGGTATTGAGACAAAGTTTTTCATAACGGATGTTAGTTCAGGAAATGAAATTGAGATTAATTCTGAGACTGAATTCAATTTGTTAAAAAAGTCAAAAGACTACTCAAACCCTAGGGAAGAGGACACAGAATCAAAATTTCCTGAAATTGTCAAGAATATTGCTCTTATATATAAGGAGCTAGGGCAAAATGATAAAGCATTAGCTGCTATTGAAGCTGCAAGATCATCAAATCCTGATGATATTGGCCTTATTATAACCGCTGCTAACATATACTTTGAGTTAGATAATAAAGAAGCTTTTAGGGTTGCTATGTCTGAAGCAATTGAGAAAGAGCCAAATAATCCAGTTTTATATTATAATTTAGGAGTAGTTAGTGGAGAGCTTGGCGAATTGGAGGCTGCTATTTCTTACTATCAAAAATCTATAGAATTAGATCCCAAAAATGAGAACAGCTATCTTAATATGGTAGCTCTAATTTTAGATGGAGAACAAGATATAGTTAATCAAATGAATAGTTTAGGTACCTCTAGAGCTGATAATCTTAAATATGACGAATTGAAAGAAATGAGAGAAAATCTTTACAAAGAATGTGTTCCAATTTTAATTGACTTGATCTCAATAAACAATAACATAGAAGCCATTAGAACTTTAATGAATATCTACGGGACAATTGGTGATAACTCTGGTTATATGGAGATGAAAAATTTATTGGAACAACAAGACTAAATATTTCTTTTTCAGGTCATTATTTTATCTAAATTTGTAGATTCTTTGGAGAGGTGCCAGAGTGGTAATGGAGCAGATTGCTAATCTGTCAACGTGTAAACGTTGCCTGGGTTCGAATCCCAGTCTCTCCGCATGACTCAGGTCGCGTAGCTCAGCTGGATAGAGCATCTGCCTTCTAAGCAGACGGTCATAGGTTCGAATCCTATCGCGATCACTTATTAGATTGTTTGAAGATATACTTTTCTTCTAACTTTCTTCTTTCACATTGCTAATTCATGAAGAAATATTCACTTTTTATTCTAATTTCGTTAGCAATATTCTCATGTTCTGATAATGATAAAGAAATTCTACCTAACGTAGTTTTTATATTAGCTGATGACTTAGGATATGGAGAAATTGGAATTTTGGGTCAAAAAAAAATAGAGACTCCAAATATTGATAAACTCGCAAAAAGTGGAATGATTTTAACAAATCATTATTCTGGATCACCTGTATGCGCTCCTTCAAGATCTATTCTTTTAACAGGTCTTCATTCCGGAAAAAATCCAATTAGAGGAAACGATGAATGGAAAGAAAGAGGAAATGTGTGGAGCTTTAAAGCTATGTTTAATAATCCAGAATTAGAGGGACAAAGACCATTGCCTGACTCAATTATAACAGTAGCTGATATTTTTAGATCAAAAGGTTATAAAACTGGAATGTTTGGTAAATGGGGTTTGGGTGCCCCAAACACTAACAGTATTCCAAATAATAAAGGTTTTGACTTTTTCTATGGTTACAATTGTCAAAGACAGGCTCACACATTTTATCCTACACACTTATGGAAAAATAAGGAAAGACATATATTAGAAAATCAAATTGTCAATAAAGGAAAATTACCAAGTAATCTTGATCCTAACAATGAAGAAAGTTATTTAAAGTATAATCAAAAAGATTATGCGCCAACATTAATACATCAAGAGGCTCTTAAGTTTATTGAAAGAAACAAAGATGAAAAGTTTTTTGTTTTTTATGCTTCTCCAATTCCACATTTACCTTTACAAGCACCTGAAAAATGGGTTAATTATTATAAGGATAAATTTGGAGACGAGAAACCATATACTGGAGGATCAGGGTATTATCCAAACCAATACCCAAAAGCCACTTATGCAGCTATGATATCATATCTAGATCAACAGGTTGGAGAATTAGTAAAAAAACTTAAAGAAATTGGAAAATATGAAAATACTTTGCTCATTTTCTCAAGTGATAATGGTCCTACTCATATTAAGCATGTAGATATTGATTTTTTCAATAGTGCTGGTCCTTTTTTAAATTCAGAGAATACTGTTAAGGGTAATTTAAATGAGGGAGGAATTAGGGTTCCAACAATTGTAACTTGGCCAAAAGTAATACCTTCTGGATCAGAGTCTAATCATCCAAGCGTATTCTATGACTACTTAGCTACAGTATCTGATTTAGTTGGCGTATCACCTCCATATAAAACAGATGGAATTAGTTTTTTACCAACTCTTAAGGGGATAAATCAAGAGAAACATAAATATTTATACTGGGAGTTTCCATCATATGGTGGTCAACAGGCTATCAGAATTGATAAATGGAAAGGTATTAGGAAAGGATTGTTTAAGGGTTTAACAAAACTTAAACTTTATAATTTAAATTTGGATTCAAAAGAGTTAAATGATGTTGCATCTGAATATCCTGAAATTGTAGAAAAAATGGAAAACTTTATGAAAGAGGCACATAAAACTCCAAAAATGGATATATTTAAAATACCAGTTCTGGAAAATGATAAAAACAATTAAATATTTAATAATTATTCAATTTATAATAATTGGATGTAAAACAGACGATTACTCGCCTAATTCACCAAACATTATTATAATTTACACTGATGATTTAGGTTATGGGGATGTAAGTGCGTATAGGAAAGGAACACTTAAAACTCCCAATATAGATAAATTAGCCAATGAGGGTATTAGGTTTAATAATGGTTATTCAACATCAGCAACCTGTACTCCAAGTAGATATGGACTATTAACTGGTAACTATCCATGGAGAAAAGAAGGTCTAAAAATAAGTACAGGTGGATCTTTAGTAATTGATACGACAGAAATGACTATACCAAAAAATTTAAAAACTAGGGGTTACCATACAGCAATAATTGGAAAATGGCATTTAGGATTAGGTCTAGGTGATGATTCCGAAGGCACAGGAATAATTGATTACAACTCAAATATTTATCCAGGACCAAATCAAGTAGGTTTTGATTTTTCTCATATTATGGCTGATACTCAGGATCGTGTACCAACTGTTTATATTGAGAATGGTAATGTGATTAATCTTGATCCTAACGACCCAATCAAGGTTAATTTTTTTCATCAAGGTTTGAATGATGATTACGGGCTTCCAACTGGATTAAAAAATCCAGAACTAACTTCGATGAAATGGCATCATGGACATAATGGCTCAATTATTAATGGAGTTCCAAGAATAGGCTTCATGAAAGGAGGTAAAAAAGCTCTATGGAGTGATATAGACATGGCTGATTATTTTCTTAAAGAGGCAACTAAATACATAAAAAGAAATAAAAATAATCCATTCTTTCTTTTTTATTCTTTACAACAACCACATGTGCCAAGAACACCGCATCCAAGATTTGAAGGTAAATCTGGAATGGGTCCAAGGGGTGACGTAATAATTGAGGCAGATTGGTGTATTGGTGAATTATATAAAACTCTTGAGAATGAGGGTATACTAGATAATACTTTAATAATATTTTCCAGTGATAATGGTCCAGTATTAAATGATGGATACTATGATAGTGCTGTTGAAAAACTTGGAGACCATACTCCATCTGGTGGTTTGAGAGGAGGAAAATATAGTCTATTTGAGGCGGGTACTAAAGTTCCATTTATTTCATATTGGAAAGGAAAAATTAATCCTGGAGTTTCTAATGAGGTAATATCTCAAGTTGATTTATTTAATTCAATCTCAAGT
>MDTB01063299.1_pt1 | contig 19348 bp, 22 predicted proteins | sample 811161 | NCBI WGS metagenome assembly MDTB01 (sample SAMN05326650, study PRJNA326480) | marine metagenome | isolation source: seawater | place: Mediterranean Sea | collected 2009 | reverse complement strand
CAATAACATCATCATCGTCAACACTACTACATGAAATTATAAGAAAGGACAATATAAGGTATAATTGTTTTTTCATTGTCATAAATATAATTGAAAAAAGATAACCTTAAATGTGTAAGATGAAACGCAGATCATTTTCAATTCTTTGGATCGTTCTTAATTAGTTGTTTTTTTGTCTTAAGTCGATATAATTAAAAATAACAATTACATAAATTCGTCAAGCATTATGATTGACTATATTCCAATTTTTACAACCATACTTAGCCTATACTTTTTTATTGAAATTTTTAAACATTATTTCTCAAAAAGAAAGCAATATTTGCTTTGGTGGATGATAGGGGTTGTAACTTTTGGTTTAGGGACTTTAAGTGAAAGCTTACATGCACTTATTGGTTACAATGAATTAAATCTAAGATTTTGGTATATAATTGGAGCACTTCTTGGTGGATTTCCTCTTGCTCAAGGAACGGTATATTTGCTTTTTTCTAAAAAATTTGCTGATAGAACAACTTTCTTTTTCGTGTCATATATCATTGTTGCAGCAATTTTTGTAATGTTAGCTCCAATATCAATTCCTGAAAATTTTGACGGAAAGTTAACTGGAAAAGTATTTGAATGGAGTTGGGTTAGGCTATTCTCCCCTTTAATAAATTTATATGCTTTTTTATTTTTAGTTGGTGGAGCAATTTATTCAGCATATAAATATTTTAAAATGAAAAATCTTCAATATAGAGTTTATGGAAATGCAGCTATTGCAATCGGAGGGATTCTGCCTGGAATTGGAGGTTCTTTTACAAGAGCTGGGTATGTTGAGGTACTTTTTGTAACAGAATTAATTGGATTGGCATTGATTTATCTTGGTTATAAAGTAATAAAACACAATTCGAGAGTTCAAAAAATAGATTGATAAAATCTTCATTTCATGCAATGCTTTTTAATGAAGGGAAATGATAATCTCTAATGGCTTTATAATCTTTTCTTATATTTTCAATACTTTGATTATTCAAACTACTAATTATTTTTTTTATGATAAACCTCAAAAAAACTTATAATTAATATCAATATTAATACAGTAGAGAGACTGAAATAACCTTTAAAAAAAGAGATTATACTTACCACCAATGCTAGTGTTCTGAATATCCATTTTAATATTATAGCGTGACTTATCATTTATTCTTTAATATTTTGTATACAAATATTCCGATAATCAAAACAACAGAGACTATTATAAAATTGGTGAATAAATGAAATTCAGTAAAGTAATCTAAAAGACCATATAATGGAATTACAGCAAGGACAATTATAACTTCTTTATTTAAAAATTTCTTGCCTTTTTCTTCCTTTGAAAAAATATTAATTATAATTGATGCTACAACGAGAATCGCTAGAGATAATGTTATCTCTTCTGGATAGTTAATTAAATCATAAGTATTAGAAAAATATTCAAAAGCCAATGATGCTATAAATAGAATAAGAATCAAGTTTTTAGCTTTTTTCATATACATAAATTTATGAAAGTCCTAGACTAAACCAAATTCATTTATTTAACTTTAGGTATGATGAAGCACATATTAATTTTATGTTTTTTTATAAACTTTTCATTTGGACAAAAGTTTAATGCCGATGTTGTAATATATGGGGCAACTTCATCAGGTGTTGCAGCTGCAATACAATCTTCAAGATTGGGAAATGATGTTATTCTTATAGAACCTTCAAGTAGAGTTGGAGGACTTACAACTGGAGGTTTGGGACAAACTGATATTGGTAATAAACAAGTAATAGGGGGAGTTGCATTAGAGTTTTATCAAAACATTAAGAAATATTATGAAAATCCAAATAGTTGGATTTGGCAAGAAAAATCTGAATATAAAGACGGCGGTCAAACAAGATCGTCCGTGACTGAAGATGCAATGTGGACATTTGAACCGTCTGCTGCTTTAACTGTACTTAATCAAATGATTGATGATGAAAAAATAAAGGTTTTTTATAATGAAAGATTGGACAGAAAAGAGGGTGTTAAAAAAATTGAAAATAAAATAAAACATATTGTTATGGAATCTGGAATAATATTTTCTGGAGACATTTTTATTGATGCCACATATGAGGGCGACCTGTTAGCATCATCTGGTGTTTCATATACAATTGGAAGAGAATCAAATTCAAAATATGGCGAATCACTTAATGGTAATCAGCCCAATATATTCGGAAAAACATTGAAAAATAAAATTTCAAAAAATGCCGCTCATCACAATTTTATTTTTGGTGTTGACCCTTACATAGTTGCAGGTAATCCTGATAGTGGCTTATTGCCACACATAAACAAAGGCGGCCCTGGAATTGAGGGTGAAGGAGATAAAGCAATACAGGCATATTGCTTCAGAATGACTTTGACTGATCATCCAGAAAATAGAATTCCGTTTAAAAAGCCAGATAATTATAATGAGCTTAATTATGAGCTATTATTCAGAAATTATGAAGCCGCGAAGGGTAATCTTGAAGACATGTACTCATATGGAGATCCCCTAGTTCCCTGGATTAATTCTTTAATGCCTAATAGAAAAACAGACACAAATAATCAAAAGGGATTTTCAACAGATTTTATTGGACAAAACTGGGACTATCCTGAAGCTAGTTATGAAGAAAGAGAAAAAATTATAGATCATCATCGTCAATATCAACAGGGCCTAATGTGGACTTTGGCTTACCATACGAGAATACCAAAAAAAGTAAGGGACAAGGTTTCAGTTTGGGGAACATGTAAAGATGAGTATGAGAGGGACGATGGTTGGCAAAATCAACTTTATATAAGAGAAGCAAGACGTATGATAAGCGATTATGTAATGACTCAAAAAAATTGTGAAAGAATAGAATTAATTGATGATCCAATTGGCATGGCTGCATATGGGATGGATTCACACAATGTTAGAAGATATGTAAATGACTTGGGATTTGTTGAAAACGAGGGCAATGTTGAAGCATATGTTGAAAAGCCTTTCCCGATTAGTTACAGATCAATCATTCCCAAAAAGAGCGAATGTGAAAATTTAATTGTTCCAGTCTGTTTAAGTGCTTCACACATAGCTTTCGGCTCTATAAGAATGGAACCTGTTTTTATGGTTCTTGGACAAAGTTCTGCTGTAATTGCAAGTCAAGCAATCAAAAAAAATATCGCTGTACAAGATTTAAATTATAATAAATTAAAGTCTGTATTAATTGATAATGGACAAATCCTAGAGTAAAATTTAGAAAATCTAATTGTGCTCCAATCTGATATATCGATAATTTTTTAATTTTGTACTTAACAAAAACAACAACAATTATGAAAAAAACATTTTTACTATTAAGTATTATATTTTTTGCAGCAAGCTGTCAAAATGAGGTGGTTGAAAAAAATGCTTTAGGAGGAGAAATTCTAATGGGTAACAATAAAGGAAATACCTATTCTTTTGGAAGCATGGACAATGCTCAGCAAGCATTAGACTTTTCAGCTGCTTTTGTAAATGAAGATTATTCATTTTTCACAACAGAAAACTTTAATGACACTTTGTTCTTCTATCCTGAAAAGGGATTGGATCGAATTGATCTTACAATAGATTCTACCATTGATTTGATAAAAATAATGCATGAACCATATGATTCAATTAGAAGAAATATTTATGATGTAATTCCGGTTGTGCCATCTTATGATGAAGAGCTAACGGTTGTTATGTTCCCATTCACAGAAACTAGATACAAAAAAGATGGAACAGTTGAAAGATATAGGTTTAATGAAAGACATTATATAAGAGGAGGAAAGGTTTATGGCGTACGTAAATGGAGTCAAGAAGAATAGACTTAAAATTTTGAAATTGATTAACCCCTATTTTTTTAGGGGTTTTTTGTTTTCTATAGTCTTTCTTTTTTTTCTAGCTAAAGCTTGTAAGTCTACAACTAAATCTGTTTCATCAACAATTTCAAGCCCCAATATAGTTTCAATAATATCTTCCATTGTAACTAACCCTCTAATTGTTCCATATTCGTCCTCAACCAATGAAATATGTTCACGTTCTTTAAGAAATTTCTCAAAAATGAAAGGGATTTTAGACTCATAATCTGAAATAATCAAAGGTCTTTTAATTTTTGAAAGCTCAGAATCACCTTTATTATTAATTATACTTTCTAAAATTTTATCTTTTAATACATACCCATCAATTTCATTTTGATCATTTGAGTAAACAGGAATTCTCGAAAAAACAAGATTAGGGTTTTTTTTATAAAAATTACTAATTGACATCTTTTCATCAGCAATTTCCATTACTGAAAAAGGTGTCATAATATCTTGAACCTTTACATTTTTGAACTTAACCATATTCTTTATAAAATCAGATTCTTTTTCTTCGATTACCCCTTCTTCTTCAGCAATCTCAGCCATAGTAGAAAAATCTTCTCTGCTCATTCCTGAGTGTTGATGAGATTTACCTAATATTTTAGTAAAAAATTGGAGTATTCCAAGAATACCAGTGTACTTAAAAACTGGAATAATTGAGTTTAAAAATATAGATGTAAACCTTGCGAGTTGATGCCAGTAGTTAGCGCCTAAGGTCTTAGGAATTATCTCAGACACTATTAAAACTAAAACAGTCATTACAGCTGAAATAATTCCAACCAATAAGTCTTCGCTTACTGATGATCCAAAAATTAGATAACCATTATTTTCACCATATGATGAATAAACAACTTTAGCTTGAACCCCAACTAAAATTGCACCTACAGTATGGGCAATTGTATTTAGAGTTAAAATAATAATTAAAGGTTCGTCAATATTTTTCTTTAGTCTCTCCAGGTTTATTGCAAACTTATATCCTTCTTTAATTTTAATTTTTAAAAAAGTTGAGTTAACACTTAAAAGAACAGCCTCTAAAATTGAACACAAAAAGGATAAAGCAATGGTTAAGGCAGCGTATAATATTAGTAGATTCAATAAACTTTATTATAAATTAAAATTAATAATATTTGGAACATAAATTGGAATAATTTTAAAAATGCGTTATTAATTATTGTCGTTTCCTTTAAATTGGAGTCAATTTTTTTTTAGAAATCAAAATAGGTATCTGGGTAAGGCTCATTGATTAAAGTAAAATGCCACCATTCCTTTGAATATGATTTAAAACCATTTTGATTCATTATCATTTGTAAATAGTTACGATTATTTTTTTGTATGTCTGTTATTGAATCATAATCAATCCAGGATTTGTTACCAAAGAAATCCCATCTACTTCCCATATCAAGCTCTTCACCATAATTAATGCTATCAGTGTAAATTAGAGTGACATCAACCGTACTCCCTCTACTGTGTCCTGATTTTTCAGCAACATAGCCTTTAAAGAAAAGACTATCCTTTTTTTCATCTGGATAATACTTTTCTTTGGTTAAAGTATCACTTATTTCTTTTGACCATTCAACAAAATTGTTTACCGATTTTTGAGGTCTATACCCGTCGAAGAGTTTAAGTCCTAGACCATTATTTGAAAGAATTTTTTGAATTTTTGTTAAAGCTTTTATGGTCTCATTGGTCAATACGTTTTTTGGATTTTCGTATCCAATAACAGTTCGTCCTAAAAAATTGTCTGAACCAGAATATCTTATATCAAGAAGAATAGGAGGTTCAATGCTTTCAATTTTTGAAAAATCAGGTGGAATATTTGATGTATTACAAGCATTCAGATATAAAAACAAGAAGAATAGTTCGAGTTTTTTCATTTACGTTTATCAATAGTTCCTCTACAATAAATTTCAAGAAAAAATAATACACTTATAATTGGAAATAAATAATCAGTATTTAAATATTGATCAATAACTCCAAACTTCATGAGCAGGGTAAAAATCAATAATGGAAGTGTTAGATAAAAGCCATATTTAATAAATTGCCTAATCAATTAATTTTAACACTTTAGAATTATGTTAGCAAATTACATTTTTTAAATTTGTTAATCAATAAATATAAATCTATTACCATAAATAAGAAAACATGAAAGAATTTCATTCAACTAATGGTGCATCTAATGAAAAATGTCCATTCATGCATGGAGGATCTACAACCCCAAACACTTCACCGTTAAAGTGGTGGCCAAAAAGACTTAATCTAGATATTCTTCATCAACACGATGAAAAGACAAATCCATATTCTAAAGATTTCAACTATAGAGAGGAAGTTAAAGAACTAGATTTTAAATCTTTAGAAAAAGACATGCACGAATTAATGATAACGCCTCAATCATGGTGGCCTGCAGACTGGGGACATTATGGTGGCTTGATGATTAGAATGGCATGGCATGCCGCAGGAACTTATAGAGTTGCTGATGGTAGAGGTGGAGCTGGAACAGGCAATTTAAGATTTGCTCCTTTAAATTCTTGGCCAGATAATGGAAATTTAGATAAAGCTAGAAGGTTATTATGGCCAATTAAAAAGAAATATGGTAATAAAATTAGTTGGGCAGATTTATTTATTCTAGCGGGAAATATTGCTTATGAAAGTATGGGGTTAAAAACTTTTGGGTTTTCTTATGGAAGAGCAGATATTTGGCATCCTGAAATTGATATTTATTGGGGGCCTGAAGATGAAATAATGGCTCCAAGTGAAAACAGATATGCTGATCTTGAAGATCCTTCAACATTAGAAACTCCACTCGGAGCAACTCATATGGGATTAATTTATGTTAATCCTGAGGGAGTGAACGGTAAACCTGATCCTATGAAAACTGCTTTGCATGTAAGAGAAACCTTTGCAAGAATGGCGATGAATGATGAAGAAACAGCAGCGCTAACTGCAGGTGGACATACAGTAGGTAAAGCACATGGTAATGGAGATGCCTCTAAGCTAGGTAAAGAGCCTGAAGGCGCTAATATTGAAGATCAAGGATTTGGATGGATTAATCCTACACTTGATGAAAAAGGGCCGGTAACCAGTGGCCTCGAAGGTGCATGGACAACAAACCCAACAAAATGGGATGATGGATATTTTGAAATGTTGTTTAATCATGATTGGGAATTGAAAAAAAGTCCTGCAGGAGCATGGCAATGGGAACCTGTAAATATAAAAGAAGAGGACAAACCTGTTGATGCAGCAAACCCTGAAGTTAGAAATAATCCTATAATGACCGATGCAGATATGGCTATGAAAATGGATCCGATTTATAAAGAAATATGCTTGAAGTTCAAAAATGATCCTGACTATTTTTCAGACACTTTTGCTAGAGCATGGTTCAAGCTAACACATAGAGATATGGGACCAAAAGTAAGGTACATTGGACCTAGTTCACCATCTGAAGATTTAATTTGGCAAGATCCTGTTCCTGCGGGAAATTCTAATTATAATGAAGAGGATATAAAAAATAAAATTATAAACTCAGGATTATCTATTTCTGATAGAATTTCAATTGCTTGGGATAGTGCAAAAACATTTAGAAATTCAGATTTACGAGGAGGAGCTAATGGCGCTAGAATTAGTTTATCACCTCAAAAGGATTGGGCTGCAAATGAACCTAAAAGACTTTCAAGCACACTTTCAGTTTTAAAATCAATATCATCTGATTGTGGAATTAGCTTAGCTGATGCTATTGTTTTGGCTGGGAACACTGCTGTTGAAGAGGCTGCTAGCTCTGCTGGGATTAATATCACTGTTCCTTTTTCAAAGGGAAGAGGTGATGCAACTCAAGAAATGACAGATATAAATTCTTTTTTAAATCTTGAACCTGCAGCCGATGCTTTTAGAAATTGGCATGGGGGAAAATCTAAGTCTAGCCCAGAAGAATTAATGGTAGATCAAGCTCAGCTTCTTGGATTGTCTGCTCCAGAAATGACAGTTCTAATTGGTGGTATGAGAGTTCTTGGAGCTAACCATAATAGTGACAAATCAGGAATCTTTACTGAAAATGAGGGTGTCTTATCAAATGATTTCTTTCTGAATCTTACAGACATGAATAATAAGTGGAGTATAGTTGGAGAAAACAAATATGAGGTCAGAGACAGGTTCTCAGGTGAACTTAAATGGACTGCATCATCAGTTGATTTAGTTTTTGGATCAAATTCTATTCTTAGATCATATGCTGAACTTTATGCTCAAGATGATAATAAAGAAAAGTTTGTAAATGATTTTGTGTCTGCTTGGAATAAGGTAATGAACGCTGATCGATTTGAAAACAACTAAAGAGAAAGAACATTATATTAAAGAGATTTATAAGCTTTTAGAAGACAATAAAAAAGTTTCGGTTAGCTCATTAAGTACAACCTTAGGTGTTTCAAAATCTTCTGTTTCAAACATGCTTAAAAAACTTGTAAAAATGGGCCTTGTTAATACTGCTCCTTATCAACCAATTATTTTAACACAAAAAGGAAAAACACTTTCAGAAAAAATTGTGGCAAAACACAGATTAATTGAGTCATTTTTGGTAGAAATAATGGAGTTTAAACCGAGTCAAGTTCATATAATAGCAGAGGAAATTGAGCATATTAATTCACCGGCTTTTTTTAGAAAAGTTAAAGACATGTTGAAGGATAAAAATATTGATCCTCATGGATCATCTATTCCAGATATTGATTTTTAATTTTCTTTTCCATACTTAAAACCCTTATCTGTGTATCTGCCTGGGGCTAATATGGAACTAAGAATATCAAAAATAATCTTTGGTACTATTTTTAGAAAAAAAACGATGATTTTCCAAGTCTTAGTTGGTACAACAACCTTTTTCTTTTTTATCATGCCATCAACCCCCTCTTTCGCTATCCTTAAAGCGGATTTTTTCAAAAACTTAGGCACACTATCCATTTCGTCTTGAACACCGCTAGCTGTGTGAAAATTAGTTACAGTATAACCCGGACACAAAGCAGTGGAAAAAACACCTTTGTCGTTATAGCTTAAATTAATAGCCTCACTAAATCTATTCATGAATGTTTTAACAGGGCCATAAAGTGATTGAATTTTTGAAGGAGGAGCATATGCAGCTACTGAAGAGACAATCATAATATTACCACTTTTTTCTTTAATCATATTTGGTAAAAATATTTTTGTCAATGAGATTACAGCAGTAGATAAAACTCTTAAAAAATTTTCTTCATCTTCCATTGGTGTTTTATGAAAATGATCAGGCAAAGCATAACCGGCATTATTTACAAGAACATTAATAAAGTATCCTTTTTCTTCACAGTAGTCATAAATCTTTTTAGGAGAATCAATTTCACTTAAGTCAGCAGTTATATAATCACAATTAACATTAAAATTTGAAGTTATTTCAGCTTTAAGATCAATTAATTTTTTTTCTCTTCTAGCAGTTAATAAAATATTATTTCCTTTTGCTGCTAATTCTTTTGCAATTTCAAGACCTATACCTGATGAAGCTCCAGTTATTAGTGAATAATTATTCAAAACCATATTCCCAATCTCCATAAATTAAGTTAGGTAAGACAATAAATTTTTGTCCAAAATGATCAGATAATGAATCAACATTTTTAATTCTCTCTTTATTGGATTTTTTATAAAATACTGAACTAAAATCAGAAAGATTATCCCCCAGCAACATGATTATTTCAAAATCTGACAACGAATTTCTCCTTTTTGTTTTATCAGAAGTTTCATCACGCAACAGCATGATAGTATTTTCGTCGAATGGATAACCAAGTGAAACTAAATTGTCCTTTGTAGGATCGAAGTTTTCAACTCTTCTGTTAGACAGATAAATCAACTCTACATCTTTAGATTCGACATAGTTTAAAAACTCTAATGAACCAGGAATAATAGTGGCAATTTTTTTATTAACCCATCTCGACCATGATTTTTGATTAAAGCTTTCAGAAGAATCAATTAACATCTCATTATATGGAAGATTATTTAATACAGTCTCATCAATGTCAATAACTATAGCAGGCCTTTTTGAGTATTCTTTTTCAAGAGCCATATCAAGTTGAGTTTTTGCAATATTAAAAGCTTGATAGCATAGAGCTACATATTCAGCTGAATTTTTTTGCCAAAACAATGAGTGATCTTTTTGTGAGATCTTTTTTTGATTACATGATATTAATAAAATGAATAATAAATAAGTCAATATCCTCATCACGATAAAGTAAAGAATTAATTTTATATAATTCTAATTTTTTTAAATAGCTATATTTATTAGATGAAAAATATTTTTCTAAAAAACCCATTTCTTTTTGGAATGATTTTTCTAATTACAGGCTTGCTTGGTTATCAAGAATTAAAATCTTTTATTTTTGGTTTGATTTTTTTACTTGTAGCTCTTTGTTTATTTGTAGTTGCTTTTTTCAAAAAAAGCTGATACTACTTCTAGGTTACTTTAGTATTGGAACGATAATTGTAATTTTTAATAAAAAATCTAAGCATGAAAAAAATTACACTTTTAGTTTTAGTTGTTAGTATGTCAATTTTTAGTCAGAAATACGAAACTCATTCATACAAGACTATGCTTTCGGAAGATAATTTTGAAATTAGAGAGTATGACCCTGTCATGAAAGCAAGAGCTTATTCAAATACTGGAAATAATAATTTTATGAAGCTTTTCAGGTATATTTCAGGAAATAATGAAAAAAATCAAAAAATACCAATGACAACACCTGTTTATATGAAAGAAGACAAAAAAGGCTCTGTGATGGAGTTTGTATTGCCATCAACTTTAAATGAAAATAATGCATCCCAACCATTATCACAAGATGTAGAGCTTTATATGGATCAAGGAGGTGTTTATGCTTCCGTAAGTTACGGGGGGTACTCTAATAAATCAAAGAGAAATAAACATACATCTCAATTAAACAAGAAATTAGAAAAAATGAATATTAAGAGAATTGGAGATTTTATTCATGTTTCATATGATAGCCCTTACAAGTTTTATAATAGAAGAAATGAGGTAATTGTTGAAATAAATTATTAGATTTTGAGATTATTATTTATCCCTTTTTTTTTCTTATTCATAGTTTCTTGTTCTGAAAGCAATAGGTATGAATATATTTTAAAAGACGACAATTTCAAATCTAATTTTAAGCTAACTAAAGGTCAAAATTTTATTGATTTGGAAGAAGGGTTTACTTTTTATAATGCTGTAAATCAAAATTCTAAAAAAACACCTGTTGTCTTAATTCATGGTTTTTCTGTTCCTTCATATATATGGAGCCCTACATATAAAATGCTTAAAGAAAAAGGGTTTTATGTAATATCACTTGATTTATTTGGAAGAGGAAATTCGAAAAATATTGATGGAGATTATACAGACGAATTATTTGCAAATCAAGTATTACAGCTTTTAAGTTATCTCGAAATAGATAAAGCAGATTTTGTTGGATTATCTAATGGTGGAAGAGTAATTTCAAAGATTGCTGATATTAAACCTGAAATTATTAATGATTTAATTTATGTTGCATCGTCAAGCTTTATGAATAAAACAAAATCTTTAGTGACAGATGTATCTGAAAAGGAAGTTCGTGAATTCATAGACAATAATTTTCCAACTATTGCAAAGGGTCAATTATTGGATTTTAAATATCCTGATAAATTTGAAGGATGGGACGATAAGTATGAAGAATTATTAAAATATAAGGGTTTTGCTAGAGCTTTAATTTCAACTACAAAAAATCATTATAATATGGATATTATTCATAGTAGAATAAATTATAATTCCATCCCTGTTTTTACAATATGGGGAGATAGTGATAGTGTTGTTGTTTATGATAAGTTTTCAAAAAGACTAGATTTTTTGTTCCCTAATAGAAAAGAATATTTTATATTAGAATCAGGTCATTTACCGCATATGGAAAATGAAATGGAGTTTAATAAAGTTTTATTATCAATCTTAAATTAGTATAAATTGAAGTATTTAAAAATAATTGCAGTTTTTTACGCCCTATTTTTTTGTATTAATTCTAATTCACAAGAAAAAGAACTTTTCGATTTAATTATAACTGATGAAAATGCAACCCCTGATCTTCTTCCAGAAAGAATGATTTTTACACAAAGATTATTTTGGGGAGAAAAAGGACTTTTAAGAAAAACAGGCATAGCTCCTCTTAATTTAGAAAATAGAGAAAAAGAGTTACAACTTAGAAGAAAAATGTTAAAGGCTCACCAGATAATTGGTTATACAACTTTAGCTGCAATGGTTGCCCAAGGATTAATTGGAGGCAAATTGTACAATGCAACAGGTGATAGCTATAATTCTTTATATAAGACACATAAGAATATGTCAAAAGTTGTCAATGCAGGATATTTTACTGGAGCAGCACTTTCTTTATTCTCACCTCCTCCATTGATTAATAAAAAGACTAAGGGTTTCAGTTCAATTAAAGCTCATAGATTTTTATCAAATATTCATTTCTCAGCAATGATTATTACAAATGTTGTTGCTGATAGTAATAAAAAATCACACAAGGCTGCAGCATACACAGCATTTGCTAGTTATGCAACAGCCGTAATTGTTTTTAAATTTTAATTAATGATGAAATATCTTTTTTTACTGTTTTTCTCGTTTACCATATATTCACAGGGAACATTAATGATAGATTCAGAAAAATCATCTTTAAAGTATGATGCTAAACATTTTTTACATGCATGGTCTGGTGTCAACGACAATATTAAAGGCGTTGTAGTTTATGATAAAAATATTTCTAAAATTGCGGTAGCAGCAGAAGTTGCGGATTTTGATAGTGGAAACTCTAATAGGGACGCTCATTCATTAGAAGTTTTAGAAGCATTAAAATTTCCAATGATTAAATTTTATTCTGAAGAAATAAAAGTTGTTGATGAATCACTAATTATGAATGGCAAGCTGGAATTTCATGGAGAAGAAAAAGAAATTACAATTTCTTCATCACTAAATGAAACTGAAGATTTTATTCAAATTCAAGGAGTCTTTCAGGTAATTCCAACCGAGTTTTTGATTAAACTCCCTTCTTTCATGCTTGCTGAGATTAGAGATCTGCTTACAATAAAGTTTGATTTAATTTTTAAAAAGTAGTATTCAAAGAAATTGAAAAACCTTTAAATTCGGGAACATATCTACAAACCCCACCGTAGCAAATTAAACCACCTCTTTGTTTACCATATGAAGCAATAATTTTAGTTGTATTTTTTGAGTAAGAAATTCCAGCAGAATAGTATGAGGGCTTCCCTTTTTCAATATTCTGATAATTTTTGATATTGGAATAGTAAAGAGAGAAATTATAATTTAAGTTGTACTCAACACCATAGCCAAACCAATTTTTATCATCATTTGAATTAAACAAATGTTGAATATCAAACTTAATGGAACGTTTGTTATTTAGCTTAAGAGTGTTGTCAACTACAAAAATTTTAGAATTAACTTCTCCGGTTCTTTCTTCAACTAAGCGTTTATTGTAATACCTATTAATGAATAATAATATATAGTTATAATCTTTAGAAACTTTTTTACTTATCTCTAAGCTTTGCTCTGAAAAGTATTTTTCTCCAAAATCAAAAAATGATGTTGTATAATCTTGACTAGAGTATGAAAAATCTCCTCCCAAGTTGTTCCATAAAGAGCTGTTAAAAGACAGTTTTGTTCCGTATTTACCACCCAATGGAGAACCTTTTTCAAAATTATAAAATAAGTCTAATTGAAATCCTATTTCTCCAGCTTTCATCAACTTTGGATCTTGAAAAGACACATAAGGTTGCGCCTCGTATACATTTATATTGCTAAGTAGGTAATCATGTTGTTTAGTTAGTGCTGGTAAATAATTTATGCTTGTTTCTAAATAATCCCCACTTGCCTCGAATCTATCAGAAAAATAACCCATGTTTTCAAGTCTTCTAAAAGTCATATCAAAACCAAATCCTGATTTATAAATACCAAAATTTAAAGAGTGTGCACTACCTGGTTTTACGAAGTTTCCAGAAATATTTCCAAATTGAACTATTCCGTCTTTTGATTTGCTTATATATTCGTAATTCATATAAAATGAATCTGAATTATAATCTACTCTGCTTGAAAACAGATTTGTAAAATCACCAAAATCATATGTTATATTTTCATATCGGCCTAAATAGCTAAGCCCAACTTGAAAATTTTCATTTAATAAAATTTCAGAATCAAGGCCAATAATTTTTCCAGTAGATATTTCTCTGCCTTTTTTTTGATAACCTGCTAAAAGTTTTAAATTAATATAATCCGACTCATACTTTGTTCTGACACCCCATATTGAATTATTTATTCCAAGTTGTCTATCTTCCCAAGTCCTCAATATTAGTCCACTCCCAAATTGTTCATATATAGAACCAACAGAAAAATCAAACCTATTAGTTTTATAATTTATGCTTAAAGTTGATAAATAAGTATCTTCCAAATTATCTGAAAAATTTTGTAATCTACCTGGTAGATATGACTCAAGCTGAAGGTCAAACTTCCATTTATTTCCAATCAAATAGTTTAAATTGAAATAGTTATTGGATTTCAATTTCTTTTCAAAATCTTTAGATTCATTTTGACTGTAGTAAACACCATTAGATTCAAAAGCTCCATAAAAACTATTTTTTTGTGAGAAACCAAAACAAAAAAACAGTAATAAAATGATAATAAAAAGTTTATTCATTATCATTTATAGCTTTTAATAAACTCATACAATTCAACCTCTTCACCAGGTGAATATCCAACTCTTCTGAGGATTATTTCAGATCCTTTAGTAATTATAGTATGTGGAATACCTACAATATTTAAAGCTCTTTTAAGGTCATGGTTTTCATCTAAAAGAATTTTAAAATCCCAATCCTTTCCATTAATCATGGGGCGAACTCTTTTTTTTGTTCTAGAGTCATCAGTTGAAATAGCAACTACTTCAATATTCTCATCTTTCCATTTTGGATAAAGATCTACTATTGCATCTAGTTCATTTATACATGGAATACACCATGTTGCCCAGAAAGAAACAACATAAAATTTGTCTTCATTAAAAACGTCATCTGTGTAAACAAGCTCTTTCTTAAGGTCCTTTAATTGAGTGTTAGGGACTAAACTTTGAGATAAACTACTAGTAAAGAACAGGATACATAATAAAGCAAATATTGTTTTAACAGTTTTCACTATCCTAAATTACTTACATTTTATTAAATTCACATTCGGAATGAACAAATATCTAAATGTTTTATATGTTTTTTTATTTCTTGTTATTGGTTGTAGCGGAGATGATAATGGAGGGGAAGAAGCACCCACTCAAAACAAAGTAACAAGCTTAAACATATATATTTCTGCAATTGAAACAATCGTTGGACAATCTTTACTATTTACTGTAATTGATAATAATGGTGTCAATAGAACGAATGAAGCAAAGTTTTATGTAAATAATGTTGAAATTTCTGGAAGTTCATACTTATTTAATGAAGTTGGAACATTTTTAGTACATGCTAAGTTTCAATCAGTAACTAGCGCCACAAAAGAGATTATCGTCAACCCCGTTCCAATAGAGTTTAAGAAAAGAGTTTTAGTTGAAGATTACACAGGGACTTGGTGTGGATGGTGCCCTAGAATATCTTATGCTTTAGAAAAACTTGAGAAAGAAACGAATGATGCAGTAATAGTAGCTGCTCATCAAGGTGACCCCATGCAGTTTAATAAAATTTCTTCCTTAATGAGCAATTTTAATGTTACTGGTTTCCCAACTGGAATTATTAATAGAGAAGCTAGCTGGACATACCCTCAGCCAGAAAATGTAGGTCAAGTTACTGCAAAATTATCTCAGAAAGCATATATCGGTTTAGCAATTAATTCATCACTTGACGGTAATAATTTGACAATAAACACTAAAGTTAAAATAGGCTATAATTATGCTTCTCTTAAACTTGGAGTATATATTATTGAGGACAGTTTAGTTTATGATCAAGAAAATTATACGTCATATTATGGTGGGGGTAGTGTATTAAAAAATTTTAAGCATCATAATGTTTTAAGAGAATCTTTAACCAATATTTTAGGAGATCAAATACCTAACGAAAATGTTGGACATGATAAGGAGTTTGAGAAAGATTTCATTTATGCTATACCTTCAAAATATAATAATTCAAACATTAAAATTGTATCATTTGTTACATTAGGTTCTTCCAAATCAGTTCTCAATGTTAGAGGGGCTAAGATCGGGGAAGATGAACAATCAATTGAATATAAATAATGATAAAAAAAATTGATCTACATGGATTAAGCCATGAAAAGGCATTAGTTCAAGTTGAAGAGTTTTTATTGATGAACTCCTTTGGTAATAATTTAGAGCTTGAGTTAATAACAGGAAAATCTCCTAAGCTTCAAGAGAAAATTATAAATCAAATTCTAAACAAATACAACTTTAATTACTATATTCCACATCATAATACTGGAATGATGTATATCACAGACACTAAAATTAATTGATATGAAAAAAATACTTTTTATCTTATTATTCGCTGTTTCATTTTCTTATTCTCAAAGCTGGAATACACCTGCAGAAAACAAAATTGATAACCCTGTAATTAAATCTATAATTGATGAAGCTACTAACAATTCTCAATTAGAAAATTTAGCTCACGAACTTTTTGATGTAGTTGGACCTAGATTAGTGGGAACTCCTCAGATGCAGCAAGCTCACGATTGGGCAGTTGCAAAATATAATTCGTGGGGAATTGACGCTTACAACCATGAATATGGAAAATGGAGAGGATGGGAAAGAGGAATTACTCATATTGATATGGTTGAGCCTAGATTAAGAACTTTGGTGGGAAGGCAACTTGCATGGAGTCCATCTACAAAAAAGAAAGGGGTCACTGCAGAAGTTACTTTAGTTCCAGATATTGAAAGTAAAGAAGATTTTGAAAATTGGCTTAAGACTATAAAAGGAAAATTTGTTTTAGTTAGTCAGTATCAGCCAACAGGAAGACCTGACTCTAACTGGGAAGAATTTGCTCTTCCAGAGTCTTTTGAAAAAATGAAAAATGATAGAGAAGAAATGAGTAGAAAATGGTTTTCAAATCTTAGATTAACAGGATATGGTTACAGAGATATTAATAAAGCTTTTGAAGATGCTGGTGCCGTTGGTTTAATTTCCAGCTATTGGTCTCGTGTTCCAGGTGCTAATAAAGTTTTTAGCGCTAGAACAGATAAAATCCCAAATATTGATGTAAATCTAGAAGACTATGGTGCTCTGTATAGATTGGCTAAAAATGGAAAAAAACCAGTTGTAAAAGTAGTAGCAACCTCAACTGAACATGGAGTAGTTCCAACATTCAATACCATTGCTCAAATTAAAGGAGTTGAAAAACCAGATGAATATGTAATTCTTTCTGCGCATTTTGATTCATGGGATGGAGGTCAAGGAACAACTGATAATGGAACAGGAACATTAGTTATGCTTGAAGCAATGAGAATCTTAAAATTAGCTTACCCGAACCCTAAAAGAACTATTCTTGTAGGTCACTGGGGAGGAGAAGAACAAGGACTTAATGGTTCAAGAGCATTCGTTGAAGATTATCCAAAAATTGTTGAAAATACTCAGGCGGTATTTAATCAAGATAATGGAACTGGTAGAGTTGTTGATCTTAGTGGGCAAGGATTCTTATATTCTTATGAGTTTATAACTGATTGGCTATCTGCTGTTCCTTCTGATATTACAAAACATATTGAAACTGATTTTCCTGGGTTACCAGGTGGTGGAGGTTCTGACTATGCTTCATTTGTTGCAGCTGGTATACCTGCATTTTCATTGAGTTCTTTAAGCTGGGATTATGGGACATTCACATGGCATACAAACCTTGATACGTACGATAAAATTGTTTTTGATGATGTAAGAAGCAATGCAATTTTAACAGCTATATTGGCTTATAAAGCTAGTGAAGAAGCAGAACTTGTTTCTAGGGAAAAAAGAGTAATGCCTATTAATCCAAGAACTGGAAGAACTAGAGATTGGCCATCTGTTAGAAAACCCAACAGAGATGGCTCAGATGCGAAATAAATTAGGCTAAATAAGAAGTTATTATTCTAAATGCAAAGTATGCAAACACTACCGTGTAGATTATAACTCTATTTTCTTTAAACCATTCAAACATAATTAGTTGTTTAATCTTTCTTCTAATTTATGAATTATCTTTTTATGATGATCAAAATGAAATTTAAAGAAATTTAAAGTCATGTAGATGTCCATCCTTCCAGCTATACCGTGATTGAAAATACCTTTGCTTAACATATTTTCATCTAATGTGTTGATGAATTCTTTAAAGTCTTTTCTAGATCTTTCCCAATCTGCTCTTAATTCAGAAAGTTTAAATTTATCAGGAAAATTTTCTGTAACAATAGCAGGGCCTTTATATGTAAAACCCAATTTCAAGCTAAGTTCCAACAAGAAAATTTTAATTCTTGAAGTAATCTTTACATCAATTAATGTGTCAGGATATTGAGTCTTGATTCTAATATATTTTTCAGTCCCTTTTTCTGCTAAAATTAAGTGATAAATGTTTTGATTGATAGACCATTTATTTCTTTTAATGATTCTATTTAGCTCGTCATCGGAATATTTTGATAAACGATCAAATAGCTGATTTAACTTATTGTTTAAAACTTGAATTTCTAAGTTGATTTTAGTCATATTGTCTTTACGTATTCAATTAATACATTTTCTATGATTCGATGGTCACCATCATATTCAATAAGTTTATAATTTAATTTATAGTCACTAATTAACTCCTTAAACTTTTCTCTATATTCAATTGGAACTACATGGTCTTTTTTTCCAATTATAATACGTATTTTCATACAGTTCCAACGATGTCTATATTCTTCGGTCAAACACTCTTTTGGAATATCAGAACCCCAGAAACATATTGAGTTAATATTAAAACTTTCATTTAGCACCCACCTGCATGCTGCTGATCCACCTTGTGAAAACCCTAAAATATTTAGATTGATTTTGTCATGACCAATTTGATTGAGGATGTCATTATAAAGAAGATTGAAAAAGTTTGAATTGTCAGAAATATCATCGTGTTTATCATCCTTTGTTATCCAACTAGCTCCAACTCTTTCATATTTGCCTTCTAGATAGAATCTACTTGTTGCTTCAGGAGCAATGATAATTGTTTCACTGTCAACTAAAGATTTAAATTTCTTTATAAAAAATTCACTTAGCATTCCATATCCATGAAAAACAAACCAAACATTTTTTGTTTTCTTTGAAATAGATCCTGCTTGAAAATATCTTGCTGTTTTAGAGACAGAAATTTTTTTTTTCTCCATTTAGAATTTTAAATATATCAAAAGAAATAGAAATTGTAATTTTGAATACAAATTATTTAATATGATAACAGTAGAAGAAGTAAATAAAGCACAAGAATCATGGGGAT
>MDTB01177260.1_pt1 | contig 19349 bp, 17 predicted proteins | sample 811161 | NCBI WGS metagenome assembly MDTB01 (sample SAMN05326650, study PRJNA326480) | marine metagenome | isolation source: seawater | place: Mediterranean Sea | collected 2009 | reverse complement strand
TATCTCCCACCGATAAAGATTTCCAATTCCTTCACTAGGCCCTAACCTGTCCTCATCAAACATCTTTGAATGTCTTACGACATCAATTGTAACTATGCCTGATTCATCTTCAAAAGCATTCATGACGTGGAAGATGTAGCAGGGCTCTAGCTCATACCAGGTGACTTCATCAGCTCTACCATGACGAGGTAGCAATCCTACTCGAGCGCCATACTCCGGGTGCCACTTATAAGGTAATGAAAAACCCGCTTCAAAAATCTTCTGGTCAAGAATTACAGGGAGATCTAGTAAAATAAAATACGTCTTCGTTATTATACAGTCGTGGACCATAGGTTGGCCCGATACTGGCACATCAACTGCACGACTGACCAATCCTTTTTTATCTATCACTAAGTGTTGAATATGATGCCATAAGGGCGAATAAACAGCCGCATGCAGCTCTCCGGTATCTGGATCTAGGTGTGGATGCGCGGAAAGACCTCCGTGCAGTGTTCCCTCTAGATTTGTTCTTTGTATAGTATCTAAACTTTGGTCTAATTCTATGGGAAGATTTCCTGCCTCGACCAGAGCAAGTATCTTTCCCGCATGCCTCATGATATTTGTATTCACGACACCAGCCCCCAATTGCAAGGCACCGCGAGGACCAGCAATCTCCGGCCAATTGAATTTCTTTACTAAATCATCGTCTCGTACAAATCGACTATGGAATTTTTCTGCTTTACTATCTCGCAGATATAATCCATGGACCATCCCACTTCCCAAGAACCAATGATGCGTAAGTGGATCAGGGTCGATTGGGTTAGGACCAATTCGAGCAAGACAGCCACTAAGTTCTTTTGGTATTTCTCCGGTGACTAGCAGCTCTTCGGTAGTCATCTCGTCCTCTAAAGGAGCGAAATTTCCGGCTAAGTATTGATTTTCTCTCATGACAAAGCGCTCCATTAAAGAACTCACTTTTACATTTGCTGGACTGGAGTTCAATATAAAAACCCCTAATTGTGAATTGATATACAATATTTATGACTGATATAAATTTGATTAAAAGTCAAAATTACCCACAATAATCAAGAGATTAAAAGTACCTATGCTTTCTGCAAGAACAATTCTCGTATTAGTGAGCTTTATATTTTGCCACAGCGCTATTGGGAACGTTAACTGCGATAAAGAAAATGTCCTCCTAAAGACTCAAAGTCAAATTGACTCCTTCCAGCTAGACTATGGTATTTGTGATACCTTGCTGGGTTCTCTTACCGTTAGAGAGTCAGTCGATAATGAGATAAAAGATCTACTGGGAATTAATGGATTAAAAGTTATTAAAGGGAGTCTTGTAATCGAATCTAATAATGAGCTTAAATCTCTTCAGGGTTTAGAATCGCTCATCACCATAGGTTCGAATCTAATAATTTCTTCTAACTCTAAGCTCTCTGATATAAACCCCTTATCAAACCTCGCTAGGGTCAGCGATACGCTATTACTTAATTCGAATGACGCGCTGAGCAGTCTTAAAGGTATTGAAAACTTGAGACAATTGGGGAAATTACAGATTCGTAATAATGACAGCTTGAATGAAATAAGTACCTTCCCCCATCTTTATGGAATCACAGAGTTAGATATTTATAATAATGATGCTTTGTCCTCAGTATCAGCCTTTGAAAACTTAGTTAATGTATCGGGCGACGTTAGAATCCAAGATAATAGAAGCCTTTCTAATCTAACAAAGTTGAGGACGTTGTCTTTTATCGGAGGTGGCCTAGAAATAAATAATAACTCGTCGTTATCTACCTTAGCTGGATTTGAGGGTATTATATCAATTTTAGGAAATCTAAAGATTTCCTCGAATATACAACTCGATGATTGCGAAGCGCTAGTACTACTTCTTGGCTGGCCTCACAATACATCACAAGATTCTATCGGCGGCAGTATCGAGATTACAGGCAACAAAGCTGGATGTAGTTCAAGCGCTGATGTGTTGGCAAATTCTTCTTACAGCGGGCCAGTAAGATATACCACTCATACCTCAAGTTGTAGAGCCGTGGCCACCTCCAAGAGTATCGCTTTACAGAACAGGGAAACAGGCCTTACTAATACTGGCAACTCCCCAATTGATATTATATGTCCTCTTTTACGCTCACCTATTAACTATCTTTTAGACTCTTCACATGTGTTATTTGATGTTTCAGTTCAGGCCATAGGAAAAGGCACCACCATGACTACACTAAGCTGTGAAATAAAAAAATCCCTCAGTGGTCTGTTAAAGCCGAAAGAAGTGATCTTAGAACCCAATGAACTTATTACTCTAAATTGGAAAAAGCTTTTACCATTTGACGAAATTACCACGTATATGGTGAGCTGTTCTATACCATTAAATGCAGTTGTGAGCTCTATTTATATGCAAGCTAGTTTTGCGACTAATGTAAATCATTCAGTAGATCCCCCAGACATTACGGACCAGATCTTTAAAAATACCAGCATGGACTGTGCGAGTTATGCCAATAACTATAGAGGCTTAGCGATTGATAAAGGTCAAGATAAATATTTCTCTTCAAGCATATCTATAACAGCGAACGAAGAAAACTGTGAAATCGAGACCAATGGAATTCCTAATCATAACTTTAATGACTCAGGCATAAATTTCGTAAATGAGGTGGGTATTGTTAATCGAAGGTTTTCAATCTCTCGAAATCCAGTCCTTTTGGATTCTCCTATCCAACTTTCGCAAAATACATGGGATGCGATAATGCTCAATGGAGTCGTGGTAGATCTTTTATCTACTGGTTGCTATCGACCAGATGATGTTAACTCAGATAATTCAGGAAATATTCAGTTTGGGTGTATATTTAATGAGGAAAAATGGTTACTTGATCCTCTCTTCGAAAAAAATAATTTTGGGACTGATTCTCACAATGCTCATGCTCAACCAGACGGTACATACCATTATCATGGAAATCCAGTTGCTATGTTCGAAGATAAATCAACTGGCCAAGAGTCTCCAGTTATTGGCTTTGCTGCCGATGGATTTCCAATCTTAGGATCATTTTTTTTAGACGAAGGTACGCCGAGAAAAGCTCTGTCAAGTTATCGACTTAAAAACGAAGGGGGGGCGCGTCCTAGAGGCGATCCAACAAATCCAGGTGGAAATTATGACGGAACTTATATTCAAGATTATGAGTATATTGAAGGCAGTGGAGACCTGGATGAGTGCAACGGAATGATCGTGGATGACAGTTACGGATATTATGTTACGGACACGTACCCATGGATAATTGGCTGCTTTAAAGGCAATATAGATGCATCCTTTGAGAAATGAGGGGAAGACTAATCTTGCAACATTGTCTTGATATCAAAGGCATGCAATCTAGTGAGTGTGCCGAAAAAATTTGTCAATCTCTAGGGGAGATTAATGGAGTACTTGAAGTACAGGCATGCCACATAAGCGGTAGAGTGACAGTTGAGCACAGAAATGTGGAAATTGAAGCACTTTCTGAGGTGCTAAGAGTCAGTGGTTTTTCTAGTTCAATCTCGATAGATGAGTTTGAATGGAAAGATAAAAAGATCTGGTCAAGATCTGCTAAAAATACTACTTGGTGTCTACTTGGTTGTTCTATAGGCGAATTCGGAACTTTAATTTACTACTCTATTTCTGAAATAACACTAGGGATTCCTCTGTTCAGCCCATTGTGGTATTTCTATGCAATCCTCCCACTTATAAACGGACTTATTACTAGCGTGATTCTTGAAACGACCATCCTAATGCAAAAACAGATGGATTTTTCCAATGCACTTAGCACAGCACTAGGTATGTCTTTCATTTCCATGCTAATGATGGAAATTACAATGGAACTTACCGATCTGATATTTACAAAAGGCAGTTTACAAATGGATTATCGAGTAATTCCATTAATGCTTATTCTAGGCTTTCTTGCAGCATGGCCCTATAACTATTGGCGTCTAAAAAAATACGGCCAATCCTGTCATTAGCTCTTCTCTCTTAGGTTCTTTTCCTTCAAAGACGATATAGATTCAGAATTCTTACTGCAGCCCTTCCCTCAAAATTTTTTCGGATTCTAAATCTCTGTATCCAAAGAAAATCGAAAGATAGGGTCAGCATCAAGCATATCAACTAGATTTGCTAGCGAACCGGTCTCAGCCCTCCAGTCTCTATAGGAAATATATTTTTCTTTTGTCTCCCAATACTCCACCAAAATAATTTTATTACTATCCATTTCCTGATACACGGATAGACTTTTGCATCCATCGTATGATCGGGTTTCTGGTAGAACTCCTGCTAACCAGTTTAGAACTTCCCTCTCTCGCCCTTCCGCTGGGGATAGCTCTGCGAGCACTAGCGTCAACGGCGTATCAGATTTAGTACCTGCGGATATTTCCGGACTATTAGTTAATATTGTCGATGCTATGAAAATCGATATCCCTATTAAATAATTAATATTAAGTTGCATGCTTAAAGTTCCTTGTTTTTTGCATAAGCCATAGATGCTATGTTAATTCATAGATGGTCATATTTTAAGCATTATTCTTTAAACAAGGCCATTTGCCGCTGATCCCATCGTCTAACTCTTTTTCTCTTTTACTCGTCTGTCCAATATAGCGGCTATTCAGATCTGCAAAGAAATAGATGGGTAAGGCCTTTGGGCTAATATGAAAATCTTATGAGATATAGTACGATTTTTTCCTAAAAATTAAATAAATCTCATAAAATCAGCATTTACACAGATAACCGCTAAGCCTAAAAATCTTCCACCTTCATACCATATATATTTGTTAAGCGAGCAGCTAGAAGGGCCCATAAAACTATAACTTTCGAACCGGATCTTTACCGCTCCATGAAAAAGATGCTTCCTTCACCATACTATAAAAGGAACTTAGTCGCTTATCAGGCTCATAAATCTCAATAAAATGACCCATCAGTGAGCGGGCATCAACAAAATTAAATCTCGTAGTATCTGCCTTCGCCGACATAGCAAGTTCAAAGCCCATACTTGCTAGTTTTTCAGTAGTAAAATTAAGGTCGTCTACAAAGTAGGCTAGATGATGAAGGCCTGTCTCTCCTGGAGCATAGCTATCTTTTACGACAGACGGACCGATACCGTGATCTTGCACAAGTTCAATCATTAGGTTACCCCATTGGCCATACGCTGATGAATGGTCATATTCTCCGGGAGAGCCACGATATATAACATCAGTCACTAAAATATGTTCGGCTAAGAAAAATGGGCCTGCACCAAATTCTGCTGCCCATTTTTTGGCGGCAGCCTCTGCATCTTCTACTGCATAGGCGATCTGAACAGGATTACTTAGTTGGTTCATAGCTTTCCTTGTTATAGAAAATTTTATTCTACAAAAACTTAAGAAATTAAATTAAAAATATTTACTATAACAATGACTGCTGCGCGCGCGTTATATAAACTAATGCCGTAACTTTTCAATACACAACATTATTTATCATAATACTTGAATTTTTCTTTAAGCATTATTGATCTCATTCAGCTTCAAAAGTAAATTGAGAGAAAAAGCATACTTTTAAAGGATGAAGGCGAGTGATCAACCCTTTTAATAGAGCCATTATGCAAAATGCTTGGGTAGTATACGATGCAGAGACAGCCTGTCTATCGTGGGTCAATGATATTAAGACTGGTCCTTTTTTATCTTTAAATTTATAGGCAAGTTTACAGATATTCGGTATTACGGAGAACTGGCCGAACTCGATATAATTGTCGGTTTGGCACAGGGCAGGACCGACACAAATTGAGCTGATTCAACCCGTGACAAACAAATCTGCTTACAGGGAAGTCATCGCTAAAGGAGCAACCGGTTTTCATCATGTATGCGTCTGGAGCTACGACTTTTATGCGGACATCAAATTTTTTGAATCTCGAGGGCTTAAGATTGTAAACTCTGGCTCACTAGGAATAACTAAATTTGCTTATATCGATACTCAGTCGGTAATGGGCTGTATGTTTGAAATCGCTACAAAAAATGAGGAAGTCGACGAATTTACAAAAGTGATTGCTGGCGCAGCACAAGATTGGGATGGGAAAAATCTATTAAATATGGCGAGAAATTCAAAAATCAAATCTAATCGCCCTGATAAGCCGGATCTCCTGGCGACCTATATCTATCCAGCGGACTTCTTACACAATCACTTCCATAGTAGAAACCCGATCCGATCTTTTCCTCCATCAAAAGATGTATGCTAGATACAGCTCCTTCTATAGGCTTTTTCATACCCATTTCTATTGGAGTTAAACCTCGTTCTGCCACATAAGGCTGCGTCAAATCAGTATCAATAAAACCTGGCGTACATGAATTAATAATCAAATTCGAGTGAGAGCTGGCCAAATACATTGTCAATGCATTAGTGCAGGCCTTTGAAAAGCCATAGACATTGGAATATAGGGTTGCTTTTCCATCCGGTGATAAATCTTCATATTCATTCAAAAAGTTTTCTATGAGATTAGCTATCTCGTCCCATGTGACATTCTGATTTGTCAATTTTTTTCGAATATGCTCGTCACAATGTGAAAGGTAGTTTGGACCAGACGCGGATGTTACGTTAACAATACGCCCCTTAATGGGATCTATTAAATCAAAAAACTCTTCAAAAACACGTTTTGGCCCGAGAGTATTTACCTCTATGATGGGTGCTACTCCATCATCGGAATGGGCTATACCAGCGTTATTAACGATTGCGTATAGAAAAGTACCATCCATATTGAGATCTTCACGTACTTTTGACGCCGCCAATTTAGCAGAGTTCTGGTCCGTCACATCCATCTCCAAAAGACATAGCCGCTCAATCCAGTCAGCACACTCTCTGCCAAGACACTCTATGGCGGAACGTCCCTTTTCAGCATCACGACAACCGAGAAACACAAATGTATCAGGAAATGAGCTAATGAGGCGAGTAACTATTCCTAGTCCTATGCCTTTGTTAGCTCCGGTAACTAAAATTTTTTTCATACTTTTTATTCAGCCTAACTCTTTTGAATGGAATATGATTCATAATCGATTTTCATATTAACGTAAGAAAATGTAGATGGGAAAATCTCTTATCGGAATTTTTTGTCACCTAATAATATCTAGACCCAACGAAATGGATCTATCTAGATTTCTTTAATGACATATTGTAGCGCAACTTTTTCAATCTTTTGAATCGCCTCTTTCACTTCTGTGAAATCGTTTACCGCCTTTGTGGTTTGCAGCTCCTCTCGAATATCCTCAAGCGTTTTACTTATTTTTAACAATGTGTAATTTTCTGAGGTCGTATCTAGAGCTGATTTCCTTCCAAGAACATGCAGATTCCGGCTTAAAATCATAATCCCCAAGATCAATATGAGCATAGTGGACAACATTAGACCTGCAATGATTTCTAAATCACTCACAATGAAACCTCTTTAACGGAGACAGAAGAGCTAAAACAAAGAGTTTCGCAATACTTGTCTATTACCTAAAAAATCGACACCAAATAGATTTGCTTTATCAATCTTAAACTTAAAATTAGGGATTGTATAAATTTGTTCTTTCTTCAATATATACATCACTCCTTGCTCTGCTCTACCAGCTCCTTAAGCGATCTATCAATGGAATCTAGAGTGGACGCCACATTGACAAACCAAAAGACCAACCCAACAGAAGTCATAAAACCTATCATTAGGAAGTATTCCATTACGCAAGATCCTCATGTCATGGTGTTTCGTGTTTTTTGCAATAATCTCTAAGTGTTTTTTTGTTATTTAACCAATCCGGGACTTCTAGACCTTTCGACGTTAAATAATCGAAGTCAAATAATCTTGAGAGATATCTGCTACCCGAATCACATAGAATTGTTATTATTATATGTCCTGGACCTAGCTCTTTTGCAAGACGAATGGCCGCTGCAACATTTATTCCAGAGCTTCCACCCAAGAAAAGTCCTTCATTTTTAATTAGTTGGAACACAATATCTATAGTTTCTTGATCAGGGATGGAATAGGATTTATCTATCTCTATATTTTCCAAATTTGCCGTTATCCGACCCTGACCAATACCTTCCGTAATACTCGAACCTGTCGATTTTAAGTCACCACAGCTATAATAATTATGAAGAGAAGCACCTGGAGGATCAGCAAGACAAACCAATATCTCTGGATCTTTTTCTTTTAAATAAGTACCTACACCTGCTATGGTTCCGCCAGTACCTACGGAACACACGAAGGCATGCACGCTTCCTTTAGTCTGACTCCATATTTCCGGCCCTGTGGTCTCATAATGAGCTCTTTTATTTGCTAAATTGTCAAATTGGTTTGCCCATATAGCACCAGAAGCATTCTCCCGATTTATCTTCTTTGCTATCCTTTCCGAAACTTTTACATAATTATTCTCGTCTCGATATGGCACTGCTGGAACGGTAATCAAATCTGCACCACAGGCTCTTAAAAGTTGTAGTTTTTCTAAGCTTTGAGTTTCTGGAACTACAATTGTGGATCTATAACCCAAAGAGTTACCCACTAACGCAAGTCCTATACCTGTATTGCCCGCAGTTCCTTCGACTATAGTTCCACCAGCTCTTAACTGGCCATTTTGTATTGCATCATTAATAATATAGTAGGCGGCTCGATCTTTTACCGAGCCGCCAGGATTCAAGAATTCGGCTTTTCCAAGTATTTCACAGCCCGTCTCCTTTGAAGGCGCTTCAAGTTTAATTAAAGGGGTGTTACCTATAAGCTTAACGAATTCTTGAGACATATTTTTCCTCTAGCACCGGTCTTACTTTATGTTATAACGAGATCATTGAAAGAGCTCCGTCTATAAAAATCAAGCAATTTCGAGAATTATGAGCCATGAGCAGCAGAACTATCCAAATTGACGATGCATTACACGAATACATGCTATCAGTCTCACTAAGAGAGACTGATACCCTGAGACGTATCAGGGAGTACACAACTACAAGGCCCGATTCAAATATGCAAATATCTCCTGAACAGGGTCAGTTGATGTCTCTAATTGTTAAATTGATAAATGCGAAAAAAATTGTAGAGATTGGAACTTATACCGGTTACAGCGCTTTAGCTTTGGCGGGCGCTATGGGTGACGATGGTAGACTGCTTACAATTGACTGTAACGCGGAGACATCAGACATAGCTAAGAACTTTTGGAGTGATGCTGGGCTTATCCACAAAATTGAACCTAAAGTCGGTAATGCTATTGATATTCTAAAGTATCTTATAGAAGACAAAGCGCTTTTCGGACAAGTCGATCTAGTTTTTATTGATGCAGATAAGGCTAACTATTCCTTATATTATGAGTTGGCACTCAAATTAATACGTCCACAGGGCTTGATTATGATAGATAACGTTTTTTGGGGTGGGTCTGTAATTGATGACCAAGATACTAGTAAGGATACGCTGGCAATAAGACTACTGAATGACCAGCTAAAGAATGATTCTCGAATCGAGATGACTCTAATCCCCATTGGGGACGGGCTTACAATTGCAAGAAAAAAGTGATAATACATCTAACATCCTTGACAAGGGTATACCGTATCTGTCGGGAAATTGAAGGTATAAATTAGACAAGCCCTAATTCTTTTGCGGAATCCTTTTCTCTCTTTTCTGAATGCGCTAATGCAGGTCCACTCTATTTCAACTGATTTTGCTACACTCACCCTTGAAATCAATTCCTAGTGGATATCGCGATCTCGCTTAAATCAAGATTTGTAAATTCAATTTTGTGAGATCTAATAAGATCCTCCCCGAAATCCATGACCCAATCTAAATGCATTCCTAAGCTACCTTGCTCAGGCGGCGAGACTCTGAATTTTAACCTGTAGGGATCGTCCGGAAGACCAGGTAATTTTATGTTCTGTGCGTAATGGAGGTTGTCAGAAAGATTAATATGTGGCGTCAGTTCAAAATCTAAGATTTCCCCAGTTTTCTGATTTTTTAGCTCACCCGCTACTTTTAAGTACGCCACAAAACCTCCTACCACTGATCCAGCAGGCGCCGACTCGTTCCAAACAGCAAGCATTTCAACATGTACGTCAGTGTCTTTTTGGGATAGATAAAACGAAGAAGGCAGAATATGATCTTTCGCAGCCACTTCAAAAGTAAGGGAAATTCCCGGATCTATTTCTTTGACACCTAAAAATAACTCTGCCCATGATGTCCCACAAACAATAAAAGAACCAAAAACTATCAATAAATAATTTTTCAAAACTGTGTCTCTCAAAATACTCAAATCTCACTTTATTATATATAGGTTTAATCTTCCTAGCTGCCAACCGACTTTCATGTGCTTTCTAAAATAACAACGGGAAGGCCTCAAGGTGAAAACTTTTCTTTGGTCTTTAAACGTGTCAATACTAAAAATAGTGATCCAGTGCTATCTGGAATGCCTCTTGATGCAAATCTTGTTGCCTAGATATTTTTCTCGTTCATTTTGGCCTTAGTTTTTAAAATTCATAACAATTGATTATTCAATTTCATCACTGTCTAGGTTAAAGCTGCTAATTAGAGTATTAGCTTTGACTAGCAAAGGTAGATGGTACCACCACAATCTAGGCGTCCCAGCCAGCTGATGAAAGTTAATTTTAGTTGCAACACGCTCATAACGAATTAGATCATAATCTAAGCTAGTGTAACTTGGCTCACCGTATTGGTAGGCGAGCGATGCAGCTATTCCCTCAAAACAGTCACAAGTTTTTTTGAAGTCAAAGGCTGCATGGAACAGCTCATCATTATAAAAGCGAAAGATGCCCTTATTAACTTTAGACCCTGATATTAATAAGTCCACATCATCTCTGAGGGTGCAAATTTTAATCTGACTATTTTTGCGGACCTCAATAGTTTCCTCTGAGATCTTCACTAATCTGCACGGCTTATCAATCCATTTATCAAGATTTCTAAGAGTTACTCCAAGCTTAACGTCTCGAACTTCAAGTTCAGTATCTGCTTTAGCTAACGAATAACTTAGGCTCGCTACTAAGAAAATAGCTATTAGATTTCTAATCAAATGGGTAAATGCCGAATTAGTAGATTGATCTTCATTAATAGGTTTTAAAGAACCTCTGTGAATATCTTCGAGCGCCTAAAGAATTTTGATTTCATGGTTGCTCCAGAAGAGATAATAAATTTCATAACGTGTAATAAGCTATGAAAACTAATGCGACTATAGTTACGCCAACCGTCCACCACAACTGTCTCATCGATTCTTTGTGATCGGTCCCTTCTAGACTACCTGTATTTAAATTTTTTTCGTTTTCTTCTTCCACTCGTACCACCCGCTTTTGGAGTTAATTAAAAGTTCCTTTTAAATCAATCTGAAAATTCAGATAACCTTTTCTGCTAAAATGAGGATATAACTGTAACTTGGGCTATAGCGCAACCCTTTAGCGCGCGCCATCCGAGACGGCAATGTCGGAGTTTCAAATCCTGCTGGCCCGACCAAAAATATAAAACTTAAATGAGATTTACATACCTCCCTACTATCGCGATATGTCGTTCTATCTAACTTACATCGCAAACATATCAGCAGGCATTTCCATCAGGTTCTGAGCCCCTGAACATATTGATCGAATATGTGATCGTGTCCTAGGTAATATTCTTTCAAAGTAAAATCTCGCCGTAATTAGCTTAGCCTCGTAAAAAGACGCATTATCATCAGTTGACGCGATTTTTTTCTGCGCCAATATAGCCATTCTTGCCCAAAAATAGCCAAGGATGACGTATCCACTATACATAAGATAATCATAGGCCGCGGCACCAGCTTCATTAGGATCATTCATGGCCTTTTCACCAATGTCCATAGAAATTTTTAACCACTCATCTATATGCATTTTAATTGCATTAACAAAATAAGCTTCCTCTTCATTTACATGTTCTTCACAAAACTTTTCTAATACATTCGTAAAGTTGAGTAACAGCTTACCACCACTTCCAAGTACCTTCCTACCTAATAGATCTAGAGCCTGAATCCCAGTTGTGCCCTCATAAATCATTGCTATCCGAGCATCGCGAACAATTTGCTCCATTCCCCATTCTCGAATAAATCCATGACCACCATATATCTGAATTCCAAGGTTAGCTACCTCAAAGCCTGATTCCGTAACAAAAGCTTTTCCAATAGGCGTTAGCAGAGCCATAAGATCATTAGCCTCTCTTGCACTATCATCCTCTCCAGCCTCAACCAAATCTCCTAGCTGCGAAAGATAATATAAGAATGCTCTACTACCTTCTGATAAAGCCTTTTGAGTTAATAACATTCTCCGAATATCTGGATGTACGATGATTGGATCTGCTGGTCCATCAGAATTTACTGGTCCTTTTAAGCTCCGCATTGCTAGTCTGTCTTTAGCGTAAGACAGGGCCCCCTGAAATGACAGTTCCGCATGCGCAAGGCCTTGAATAGCGGTACCAATTCGACTCGTATTAATAAACGTAAACATACATGCTAGCCCTTTATTTTCTGGACCAATCAGAAACCCTTTTGCGTCGTCGAAATTCAATACGCAAGTTGCCGACCCATGTATACCCATCTTCTTCTCAATCGCAGTGCATCTGACGTTATTTCTAGACGCAATACTTCCGTCATCTTTAACGTTATATTTAGGTACAATGAATAGGGAAATCCCTTTTGTCCCCGCCGGCGCATCTGGCAACCTCGCTAAAACAATGTGAATAATATTCTCCGACATATCATGTTCACCAGCGCTAATGAATATTTTAGTGCCAGATATACAGTAACTGCCATCACTTTGAGGTTTAGCTTTTGTCTGTAACAAACCTAGATCGCTTCCGCACTGAGACTCGGTCAAGCACATGGTGCCTGTCCACTCTCCCGTGATGAGTTTAGGAAGAAATTTTGACTGCTGATCAGAATCTCCATGAGACTCTATCGTCTTTATTGCGCCATGACTCAAACCTGGATACATAAGCCATGACCAGTTTGCTGTCCCTGCCATCTCATTAACGATGGTCCCTAATAGATTTGGCATTCCCTGCCCGCCGTGCTTTTTATCAGCAGCCAATGACGCCCATCCATTTTCAATGAATTGCGCATATGCTGCTGCAAATCCATCTGGCGTCGATACTTTCCCATCGTTCCAGACACATCCTTGCTCGTCACCCGGTCTGTTTAGTGGTGCTAACACGTCTTCGGAAAATCGGGCAGCTTCTTTTAAAATGGCGTCCATCAAATCTCGGGTGACTTCCTCGAAACCTGACAAGTCGTTATAGAAAGCTTCAGATCCCAAAAGCTCATGCATCACGAAATATATTTCTCTCAAGGGAGCTTTGTAGGTGGGCATTTTCTCCTCCGCAATAATAATTACTTTTGTAAGCCATCCTTTGAGGATTCACATCTAAAGACACAGCAATCTCGAGTAACAGAATTTTTAGCTGATTACTATCCTGATTACTGGAAAATCTTTTCTTGGAAAACTCTCTTATAGCAGCAATACTTACGATATCAACGCAATAATTGGATTATGACATAAATAATAATCTATAAATTCGATCCATATTCTTAAATGGGAAATTGATGCACCACTACGACAATCTTAGCCCAGATAAAATTATCTCGTCAGTTGAGTCGCTCGGGCTCATCTGCGACGCTCGGCTTCTCGCACTAAATAGTTACGAAAACAGAGTATATCAAGTTGGGATCGAGAATCGAGATCCTCTAATAGCCAAATTTTATCGTGATAAAAGATGGTCGGATGAACAGATTCTTGAAGAGCATCAATTTAGTCTTGATTTAGCAGAAGCTGAAATATCTGTGATCGCTCCTTGTGAATATCATAAAAATACTCTTTTTAGATATGAAGATTTTCGGTTTGCACTATTTTCTCGCAAGGGCGGACATTCACCTGAACTTGAAAATGAAAATAGTCTAAAGGTTTTAGGAAGAACTCTGGGTCGGATACATGCGGTAGGAAGTACCAGAACTTTCTTAGTGCGACCAGAGCTCTGCTTTGAGACTGAGATTAAAAATTCTTCAAGCTTCCTTCTAAAGCATTACGTACCAGATGAACTAAGAAATGCCTACGAAACTCTGATACAAGATCTTGTCACAGCTTGTAGATTTATACTCGAAAAACCTTATCGATCCTCCTCGATACGGATACATGGAGATTGCCATGTCGGTAATATTTTGTGGAGAAATAATGTAGCTCATTTCGTAGACTTTGATGACTGCCTCAATTCCCCTGCGGTCCAGGATCTTTGGATGTTTTTACACGGTCGCAGAACCGATCGGGAGCTTCAGCTTTCTAAATTGATAGAGGGATATACGGAATTTTGTGATTTTGATACTAGGCAAATCAGATTAATAGAGGTCCTTAGAACAAGACGTGTTATTAATTACGCAGCTTGGTTAGGCAAACGATGGTCGGATCCAGCATTCCCTAAAGGCTTTCCTTGGTTTAATACTCCAAGATATTGGTCAGACCATATTCTCGAGCTACGTGAACAGTTATCTGCGCTTCAAGAGGAGCCGCTGAGACTTATCTGAGCAATGAAAATTTATTTCAACCGGGAGGGGCATATCATAGACAAAATCCATCTTCCCAAAGTATTTTTTGATAAAACTTCGCGGTCTACCGCGTCATAGAAGGATAAAACTGAAGAGGGATCAGAAAATAAATCTCCTCTGGTAATAAATCCCAAATTAGTATCTAGTTTTTTGATAACCCGTGCAGGGTTTCCTGCCACGACGGTATTTTTGGGTATATCTCGGGTAACGACTGATCTCGCTGCTACGACTGAATTTTCTCCCACAGTAACACCTTTTAAAACAGTGACTCCATCTCCCAACCACACATTGTTCTCTAAAACGACTGGCGTGGGAGTCGGTGACCGTCGGGTTCGATCATACAACGTGTGCCAATCGGAATCAGTGACATAACAGCCGTTAGCCATCATTACTCCATCACCTATAATAATTTTATCACTGGCACTTATTCGAACTCCTGGACTTAACAAGACAAAATCTCCAATTCGAATGATTCCTTGGCCTGGTTCTCTTCCCCATACACCAATCTCCACAGGATGCATGGGTTCTCCTATTGCGGTAAAGCACTTTCCAATATGTATATTGGGACCAGATATTTTTACGTGCCATGGTTTCATTATCATTTCATGCGGACCAAGCTCTGTACATCTCGGCTGGAGAAAATGGCGTGTATAGATTGCCACCATTTTCAAGTAGGATTTTTTTATCCAGTATGGCCTGAGATCTTTTCGCATTAGGTATTGATTCTCTATAGAGGAAAAAAACTGGGTGCCTTATGATCTCAAGAGAGTACGCAACGAGCAAACTTATAAAATACTTAGGAACTAAGCTATCAATAAAGAAATCTCAAAACCTATCGTCAGTAATCAAAAAGAGCTACATCCGAAGTTAGCACATACTGTAAAAAAACATCTGACAAATGTTTGGAGGAAGCCAAAGTCTAAGCTAAATCATAAATCTATCGACTTACTCGAAAAGAACTTAGCTTTACCTAATCAAGGTTTAATACTTGATTCTTTCTGTGGTACAGGAGAAAGTACAAAAATGCTTTCAAGGCAGCATCCCGGGTATTTGATTTTGGGCATTGATAAATCTTCTTATCGACTGGGGAAGCACCAAAGAAATTCAGATACAAACTATTTACTCCTCAATGAACATTGCGAAAATATTTGGGAATACCTCCTTGAGCGTAATATAAGGGTTGATTTTCATTATATTTTTTACCCTAATCCGTGGCCGAAAGCTAAACATCTGAAACGAAGGATTTATGGCCATCCAAGCTTTCTTAAGCTTATTAAACTCGGAGGCAAGATCGAGATTCGATCAAATTGGCATTACTACATTGAGGAATTTGGAATATCACTCTTAATTGCGGGAGTATTTGGCATAGTTAGTTTGATGACTAAAAGTACTCCTGTAAGCCCTTTTGAGAAAAAATTTCAAGAAAGTGGCCATGCTCTATGGAAATATCAAGGAAAACTTTAAGCTGACTGAGTGAAGACTATGAGATAAAGTGCCCATCACTTTTTTATAACTAAATTATGTGGTCGTAATTGTGAAAGAAACATGGGAAAAGATTAATAAAGAAATAAGATTATGTGTATCCGAGGAACCTATATTAGCTGGTTTTTTCGAGAAATCTGTGCTCAATCATACATCTCTAGATCAAGCTCTTGCTTTTATACTTGCAAATCTATTAAGCGAGGCCAGTATAAATTTTACTGCCTTAACAGAAATCTTTCTGGAGGCATTTTGGAAAGATAAAAAAATACTAGAAGCTACCGAACGAGACTTGCTCGCGGTGCTAGAGCGCGATTCTGCATGTAATGAACTGCATCTACCTCTGCTTTTTTTTAAGGGCTTTCACGCGCTTCAAGTATATCGAGTTTCACATTGGCTCTGGCGAGAAAATAGAAAGTCGCTAGCACTATACCTGCAAAATCGCGCTTCTTGCATTTGTGGCGTAGATATTCATCCCGCAGCACAACTTGGAAACGGAATTATGCTGGACCACGCAACAGGATTAGTGATTGGAGAGACATCTGTAGTTGGAAATAATGTTTCCATCCTTCAATCAGTAACTCTGGGAGGAACAGGGAAAGAAGACGGCGATAGACACCCCAAAATAGGCAATTGGGTACTGATTAGCGCCGGAGCAAAAATTCTTGGCAATATCACGATTGGTGATGGGGCGAAAGTGGGTGCTGGAAGCGTTGTTTTAAAAAATGTACCGGCTCATACAACTGTGGCTGGAGTTCCCGCGATTACTGTGGGCAAGCCATCAAGTGAGCAACCAGCTGCGGAAATGGATCATGACTTTGAAACGGGGTGATTTTATTGTCGACGCTAGAGATGATATTTGGGAGATAGTTCGTGTACAGCATCCACAAAGGCACTGACATTATCTGGATGCACTCCCGGTGTGATGCCGTGTCCCAAGTTAAATACGTGGCCCGACCCTTTACCAAAGCCCTCTAGGATATGCGCGACTTCATCTCTTATCCGCTTAGGAGAGGACAGTAATATTGCTGGATCCATATTACCCTGTAAAGCAACTAGATCTCCTACTTGCGATCGTGCGCTTTGAATATCTGTCGTCCAATCAATTCCTATAGCATGTGGCCCTGTCTTTGCTATTGAAGATAACCACTGCCCGCCCCCCTTTGTAAATAAAATTATCGGCACTGGCGAAGCCTCTATTTTTCCTGAAAGCTGATCTATTATCCGCTTCATATAGGCCAAAGAAAACTCCTTGTATCCTTGCGAGCTAAGACTACCCCCCCAAGTATCAAAGATCTGAACTGCTTGAGCACCAGCAGCAATTTGTGCAAATAAATAGTCTGCTACAGCATCGGCCAATATAGCTAATAATGAATGTATTAATTCGGGTTGGCTGTAAGCCATTGTTTTAATTTTTGCAAAATCTTTGGAAGAACCACCCTCTACCATATAGGTAGCCAATGTCCAGGGACTACCTGAAAATCCGATTAACGGAATCTTCCCATTAAGCTCCTTTCGAATGGCACGGACAGCATTCATTACATAACTTAGATCATCTTCAGCCTTGATTGATTTGAGATCTTTGATGTCTGATTCGCTAACAATAGACTTATGAAATCGAGGCCCTTCTCCTTCCTCAAAGTAAAGTCCTAACCCCATCGCGTCCGGAATAGTTAATATATCCGAGAAAAGTATCGCTGCGTCCATCGAATACCTTCTAAGCGGCTGTAGGGTTACTTCGCACGCCAGTTCAGTATTCTTACATAGGTCTAAAAATGAACCTGCTAGGCGCCTTGTTTCCCTATACTCTGGTAAGTATCTACCTGCCTGGCGCATCATCCATATTGGTGTGCGATCTACTGGCTGTCTCAACAAAGCGCGAAGAAATATGTCGTTCTTCAAAGTCACCATTTATGTGATTTCCAATAATTTTGCTAGGGCATGAACATTAAGTCATGCAGAGCGTACAAAACAAGTCTAGATTAGTCGATTATTTCCAAAAAAACGCTTTCATGACCTTAAGGCAAAGAAGTCACATCCATTAGATAGCGGTCTATCTCCCGCGCTGCTCCCCTCCCTTCATTTATCGCCCAAACCACTAAAGATTGCCCACGGCGACAGTCTCCTGCAGCAAATACACCATCCACATTGGTACTAAAAGAACCATACTCAGCCTTATAATTAGATCTTTGATCATATAACAGGCCAAAATCATCACTGACATTGTGCTCAGGACCTAAGAATCCCATGGCCAACAGTACTAAATCCGCCGGCCAATCACGTTCTGATCCCTCCACATTAACGGGCTTACCTTCCTTTAACTTGACATCAGTAGTGCGAACTCCCACAAGATTACCATCTGAGTCACCAATAAACTTGGAAGAACTAATCGAATATACACGAGGGTCGTTGCCGAATACGCTAATTGATTCCTCATGCCCATAGTCCGCCTTAAAAATTCTTGGAAATGATGGCCAAGGATTGCTTGGGGATCTTTCAACTGGCGGTTTGGGGAATAATTCGAAATTCACCAGACTTTTACATCCATGTCGGAGAGAGGTTCCAATGCAGTCTGTTCCAGTATCACCGCCACCGATGACTATTACATTTTTACCTTTAGCAGAAATATATTTTCCATCTTTATGATTCGAATCAAGTAGGCTTTTTGTGTTGCCGGCGAGAAAATCCATTGCAAAATGGATGCCGCTAAGATTTCTTCCAGGAATATCTAAATCTCGAGGAACCGTTGATCCGGTAGATAATAATACGGCATCAAAATCGTCAAGGATAGAACTTACCGATAATCCTCCGTCACCGACGGTTGTACTGGTCAAGAAACTGACTCCCTCTTGCCGCAATAGGCCAACTCGTCTATCAACAACTTCCTCTTTTGATAGTTTCATATTTGGGATTCCATACATGAGTAAGCCGCCGATCCGGTCTGCCCTCTCGAAAACAGTGACTGAATGCCCAACTTGGTTAAGTTGATCTGCTGCGGCTAGTCCCGCGGGCCCTGAGCCAATCACAGCCACGGATTTTCCACTTCTCTTTTTCACACTCCTAGGCTTAATCCAACCCTCAGCAAAACCTTTATCGACAATAGTCATTTCAATATTTTTAATTGCAACAGCTGGATCCGTAATCCCAAGGACGCAGGCACCTTCGCAAGGAGCAGGACAAACTCTTCCAGTAAATTCGGGAAAATTATTCGTCTTATGAAGCCGATCAAGTGCTTCCATCCACTGATCCTGATAAACCAGATCATTCCACTCAGGAATTAGGTTATGTATTGGACAACCATCATTTGACTGACAAAAGGGTACTCCACAATCCATACATCGGGC
>MDTB01149087.1_pt1 | contig 19350 bp, 22 predicted proteins | sample 811161 | NCBI WGS metagenome assembly MDTB01 (sample SAMN05326650, study PRJNA326480) | marine metagenome | isolation source: seawater | place: Mediterranean Sea | collected 2009 | reverse complement strand
TGTGCTCTTGGTGTAGCTGGAACTGGATTCTCTGATCTATTCCTTGCTTCTGGTGCTGTGATGAACTTTGCAAATGGCGACGTAGCACTTACGCACGCTGCTGGCAAGCTCACACTCTCCGGCGACGGTGCTGTAGAGGTTGACTTTGGAAACCACGAGATGACCAACGTTGACATTGACTCTGGTGCAATTGATGGTGCTGTTATTGGTGGCGCTTCTGCTGCTGCTGGTACGTTCACGGCACTGCAAGCAGATGACTCGCTGGTTGTCAATGCAAACGCATCAATTGTAGGCGATGCTGCTGGAGAAATTCAGTTGAATGTTGCTGCTCACGCATCACAGTCAACAAGTATCTTCAACGTTGAGCTTCAAGACGGAACTGACAAGCTAACTGTTTCTAATGTTGGTGTAACAACTGCTGCATCTCTTGTTGCAACTGTTGGGCAGATCGGGACCCTCAACGGTGCAATGGACTGTGACAATCAAAACATGACAAACGTTGACATCGATTCCGGTGCCATCGACGGTGCTATTATCGGTGCTGCTTCTGCCGCTGCTGGTACATTCACCGCTCTTGATTGTAACGATGGTGCTTTCGCTGTTGCCAATCTTGATATCGACGGTGCAACTGATATTGGTGCTGCTCTTGTAGATGCTGATCTCATCATGGTCGATGATGGTGCTGGCGGTACTAACCGTAAAGCTGCACTTTCCAGGCTCAAGACGTATCTCAAGCCTCAGAAGTTCTCTGCTACACGTTCAGCAGTCCTTAATGCAAACGTTGATTTGGATACAGGATTCGGCTCAGCGTGGACTGGTGCAACAGCTGCTCAAAGAGACGTCTATGTTAACGGTCAGCTCCTCCTAGAGGGTGCAAATGCTGCCGCTAACGCTGACTGGTACCCAGGCGGTTCTGATGGTCGTGTCAAGTTTGAATTCGCACTCCAAGTTGGAGATGTTGTTCAGGCTATACTTCGCATGGCATAATTAGAAATAATTAGCTAACTAACCCTTGGGGGACCCACATTGTGGGTCCCCCATTTTTTTAAGGTGCAATGTCTTTTACGATACACAGTAGAATATTTATTATAACACTGTATGTAGACGGAGAAATATACAGATGGAAGAAAACCTTTTAAATGATCTAACTGAGCTCAGAGAAAAATGTCAAGACCTTGTCGCGTCTAAGGACCGGGAGCAGGCGTATACTATATTGTATGAAAGCTTAAAGGCTACTTGCCAGCAAGAGACAGCGGCGGCTGTTGATGTAAATGCAGCACTAGCAACTTATATTAAGGATTTTTCAAGCAGAATTTTAAGACTGGTAACAGATGTAAAGAGGTCAGAAGATTTCTCAATCCAGAAGGCTTTAGGAAAAATAGAACTAGCTGATGAAATAATAGAGTCGCTATCGATAAAAAAAGATCCTATGGGGATTGAGGAGTCGATTAATCAGACACAAGAGACTAGAGAGTCAAGAGGAATAAGATCAATCGGAGAGAGGCCTATGACTGCAAAAGAAAAAGCCCAGAGAAGACAGGAAAGGCTAAGATAAGATAATGCCGACTAATGTTGTAAAGACTGTTAATTTTGGAACTTCAAAGGCGTCTTTGTCGACTGCCGGCTATAGAATTTATTCAACGGCAGGAGCTCTCAGCGGAACCAGGGTAACTTCAGGTGTTGGTGAAGTCCTAAACGGCTCGGGAATATATTCAGGAAGCATTCATCTATCAGAGGGCTTTATCGGTCACATCCTGTGGGACACAGGTGGCTCAGCTCCTGTTTATGCCTCAGAAGATGTTGACAATACATTAAACACACTATCGTTTATATCTTCAAGCATAGAACACACAAAGCATATGACTGCAGGAAGATGGCAAATACTTACTGCGTCTAATCAGATGGTATTCTACAAAGACGACAACACCACTGAGCTAGCCAGATATGATCTATTTGATGAAACGGGAGAGAAATCTTACACGTCAGTGTTTCAAAGAGTTAAAGTATAATGTCGATGATAATGAGAGGAATGGGCCCCTCTCCTCGGCTAGTAACTTCTGGCTTCGGTCCGCCAGATCCTCCACCAGTAGTCGCAACTGTATCAGATGCTATTCTCGACTACTCAGGACGATCGAGTCCGCTTTATGAAGAGCTAGCAAAGAGCCTGTGGATAAACACATATACGATTAGAGCTGCGCTCCTCTCAGTAAACGGTGTCCTAGTAAAGAACCCCGAAGAGAAAAAAATGATTGCTGAGAACGACACCAGGGATGGATTTTCAGCCAAAGTGTCTGAAAATATAAGAGTAACTAAAACAAACAGCAAAGAGAGAATATTTATTAATGCGATATCTGCTTTCAAGAGGAAATAATTGTGCAAGACATAAATCTAGACCTAGACAAAGAGAATGAGCTTGTATTCAAGCTTTCAATTGTTGGAACAAAACCTGCTTCAACAAAAAGCAGGTTTATGCTGGAGTCTGATTCTTTCTCTTTAGTATTTCCTGCAAGTAAGCATGAGTCAGGTGAGGTGTCAATATTAATCCCGCCTCTTGAAAATGTTTTAGCAGAGGGGAAATATGCTGGCTCTCTCGAAGTCATTGTTGATGACAAGGTTTTTACTCCAATGAAAATAGAGACAGATTTCAAGAAATCTGTTAATGTTATGGCAGAGGTGGTAACAGCAAGAAGTCAACCTACTACATTGAAAGTCTCTCCTGTTATAACCGTCAATAAAAGAGAGACCAGCATTGAGCCTGATTCAGCATCAAGTGCCAAGAAAGATCTCCAGCTTGAAGAGAATATAGTAGAAACATCTACTGTAGCTGCTCCTGTGAAAGACAATCCAGAAAAAACTGTCAGCAGCCCCCCTGTAGAGCCCGATGAACGAAGAGATGCTATTGAGAAAAGAATTAGAAAGCTCGCTGAATCGAAAAAAATAAAAATATCAAGCAGCAAGATACAGGAAATAGCAAACTTTTTAAAAGATAAGGATATTAAAAAATGAATATGATACTCATATACGCAATCATCGCAGCTGTTCTTCTAGTCAGACACTTGATAGTGCTCGAAGAAGATTTATTTGCTCTCAAGACTGTCAGGTCAAGAGAGACTCGTGCGCAGCTAAGAAAGGAAATTCCGAGAACATTCATAAATGCTCTTTTGTCACTGGTCTGGCCTATTCTTGTAGTTCGATCAGTCGTATCCGTTGTTAAAAATAGAGTTGTTCTAAAGAGAAATGGGTAGAAAGCCCAGCCTTAAGAAGAATCTTGTGCTCATAAGCTATCTAAAAGAAGAAGTTCTTGAGTGTAAAAATATATGCGAGTCTGCTAAGAGAGAAATGGAAGTTTCAATAAGGCAGGCTCATTTTGATCTAAATGTGCATGATGACTCTCTTGACTCACCAATGAACCCGGCAGGTCAAGAGTCCAATCCGGGTGCTGAAGAGCAGCAACTTGATGAGGAGGAGGCTCCAGAATCTTCAAAAAAAGAGCACCCACCGTGGGCAAAGTCAGCATTTAGAAACATAGCAAGAGCAACACATCCTGACAAGCTTCCAGATAATCTTAGTGAGCCACTTAGAAAAAAGTTTCTTGATTCTTATCAAAAAGCAAAGGAGTCAATTGATTGTTGTGATTATGTTGAGTTGCTTGTAATTGCTAGCGATCTAGGCACAGATATACAAAAAGTTGACTCTTCTTGTGAAGCACTTCTGGAGAAGAAGAAAGACGATTTGTCTGCCAGGATTAGAGCATATAAGAAGTCTATGTATTGGATATGGGCACACTCTACGGATGAAGAAAAAGAGAAAATGCTTAAAGTCTTTATTGATCAGCGCGGATGGGCAACTAAGGAGAAGCAAAGAACGAAGTCTAGAAAGGGCCCAGGAAACCATCCGGGAAAGTCTTTGGCTCAGATAAAAAAGATGAAAATATTAAAACCTACAAAAGACAAAAAATAGGTCTTTGCACTATTGGAAAGAGATAGATATTTATTACTATGAAAATCACACGAAGCCAGCTAAGAAAAGTAATAAACGAGTACCTAGATAGCAATACTCTGACAGAGGTCACAGTCGACGGGTTTGATTTTCACGACTCTCTTGAAAAGAAGATATGGCAAGATGAATCCACAATAGACCCAGTGGTTCACGAATCTCTAACAAATATTATCGAAAGCTTTGTAGATTCACTTCCTGTAGAAATGCCTGACTATGACATCCGGCTTACTGGGTCAATAGCTAATTATAATTGGTCAAAATACTCTGATATAGACCTGCATGTTCAGACAGATTTTAAAAAGATCGACGATGATATAGAACTAGTAAGAGCATACTTTAATTCTGTTACAGCGCTCTGGAATCTCAGGCATGATATAAAGATAAAAGGGTACGAAGTAGAGATATATGTCGAGAATGTGGGCGAAGAACACGTTTCATCAGGTGTGTACTCTTTGACGTCAGATAACTGGATAACCCAGCCTGTAAAAGAACAAGAGCATGAAATAGATGTAAAGGCTGTCAAGAAGAAGGCAAGAAATATATCTGACCAAATAGAAGCCCTGCTGAAGGTCCAGGATCCAAAGGAAGTCCTTAATCTCTCAGAAAGAATTAAAGAAAAAATTAGAAGAATGAGAAAGTCAGGACTGAGAACCAAGAAGAATCAGTATTCAACTGGAAACATCGCTTTCAAGGTTCTAAGAAGAAACGGGAGTCTCGAAAAGCTTTCGACTATAAAGAATGATGCCTACGATGCTTCGATGTCAATTAAAGAGTCAGACTCAGGTACCTAGTTCTTCAAATTTTCTAAGCCTAGCAACTCCATCAACAACTGTGACGTACGTCTGGTGTGTCACCCAGTCTCCTGAGTTGATGTATGTCTTGATAGTACCGTCTTCATTTACCCATATTAGTGCTTCTGGGATGTGAGTGTGACCCATGATAAAAACATCAACCCTAGGGTGATGTCTCAATATATTAATAATGCTTCTAAGTTTATGCTTTTTAATTTGAATCTCTGTCCACCAAGTTGTGAAATCAAAGTTGAACGTGAATTCAAGCATGTTCTGAATAACAGACAAGAGTTTGACAAAGACTCTGTTTGCAAATGCACCTTTATCATATGCATCGCCATGCTCTATTCTAAATTTTCTACCGTTTTCTTCAAAGTCGTATCTTTTGACAAATTCAACACCTAATAGTTTTTTGCCAACAACACCCATTAGTCCTTCATCGTGATTTCCGACCACATATACAATTTTTTTAGCCTCACCCATCTTCTTTAAAATCTGAAGACATCGCTCAGTAAATACTGGAATCTTAATGAAGTCGATAATGTCTCCTGCTAGAATTAATTCGTCACAGTCCTCGGAGTCTAAAAACTCAAGCAGCTCTTTGGACTTATAAAATTTTGTACCTATGTGCGTGTCTGAAATGATAATTCTTTTCATTGAACAGTTTAAACCCTTTGTATTACTATATTAACATATATACAGCAGGTGTACTATGCCAGAAGGTCCAGAAGTTAAAAGATTAGTTGACAGCTTGGAAAAAATACTAACAGGCAAGAAACTAGTAGAGATAAAGATACTCAGCGGAAGATACAAGAAGCACGGACTTCCCCCGGGGTTTGCTGAGTTTTCTCAAAAGCTTCCGGCAAAAATTTCTAAAGTTTCTTGCAAGGGAAAGTTTATTTATGTGATTTTTTCTAATTCATTTAGCATGTGGAACACTCTAGGAATGTCAGGCGGCTGGTCAAAGAAAAAGACGAAGCACACGAGAGCAGAGCTTGTTTTAGAAAATTGCTCTGTTTACTTTAATGATATGAGAAACTTTGGAACGATAAAGTTTACTGATCAAAAACAAGACCTGTTTAAAAAGCTGAATTCGCTAGGCCCTGATATGCTTTCTGAAAATGTAGAAGTCAATGTTTTTATAGAGAGAGTTAGAAAGAAAAATAGTAAAACTGTCGTAGAGGCACTAATGGATCAGAAAGTAGTCTCGGGTGTTGGAAATTATTTAAAGTCTGAGGCACTGTACCACTCTGGAATTTCACCGCACAAAAAGGTCAGTGAGCTTACTGAACTTGATTTGACATTCTTGTGCAATTCTGTAAAAGAGACCATGAGGTCTTCTTATAAATTCGGCGGCTCGACATTTCATACATTTTCTGGGTATAATGGAGAAGTTGGTGAATACACTAGGCGATTCGCTGTTTATAATCAAAAAACAGATCCAAATGGAGAGACTGTTCTAAAAGAAAAAACCAAAGACGGGAGAACAACACACTGGGTCCCGTCATTACAAAAGTAAAGTAGGAGAAATGATATGATATACAAACTTTCTGATGAAGTAATTACACAAATAGCAAAGCTGGTCCAGATAGGAATATTGACTGGCACTGACGTTGTTGATAATCTAAGAATGCTAGAGGTAACAACTTCAGAATCAAATAGCGATAACCTAGTCTTGTCTGAAGAGTACAGAGACCGATCGGAATCTCATATTGAAAAGCTCATGTCAGAAGTAGCACCAGCTCCAGATTCGCAGTAGAGAGAAATGACTGATAAACTTCACAAAATGTTTGACCTTAGAGAAGACTTCATGAACAAGCTAAGTGATAGTGTCCCTGGGTCTCACCCAGTGTGGCCTCTCGATCTTTCTAATAAGTCAGATCAGCAGTTTTGTAGAGACATGGCACTAAGAGGTGTCGAAGAAATGTTTGAGGCACTCCAGCATTTGAAAAACTGGAAGCCGCATCGAGTAACTGAGGTTAAAGAGTTTGATAGAGATGAATTTCTTGAAGAAGTTGTTGATGCTTTTAATTACTTTTTTTCACTAGTAATTCTAACAGGGTTTACCGCTGATGACCTTTATGATGCATACTTAAGAAAAGATTCAATAATTCACGATCGACTAGAGAATGGATATTAAAAAAATAACTCTTAATCATGATGCTATTCCCGGAGAGTATGAGTACAAGTCTTTGGAAAAGATAGTAGAAAAGATAACTAGTCTTTGTCTAGGCTCTCACTCAGGATCAGTATTAATATACGGAACTGATGGTATTGAGCATAGTTTTGTTTTTAATCAAATATCCGAAGATGTTCTAACACAAGCCATAAGAAGTTATGGAGGTATCTGTGAAGATAAGCCAGCTGTTTAAAGATCAGTCAAAGTTTAATAACCTTTTCTATGAAAAGGGAATGACAGAAAAAGAAAAAGAAGAGATAACAAAAGGCTTAGCACTTGCTCTTCATTCTGAAGTCAGCTCTCTTGTTTCGAGTTTAAATTTTAAAGATCACAAGATTAATAGAAAACCTGTTGATTTGAACAACATGCTTTACGAATCTGTTGATATTTTGAGATATCTAGTTTCTATTTTAAACCTTTGGGAAATATCTCCGGAAAGCTTGATATCTGGTCTTGAAGACAAGGATCTTTTTTTGAATGTGTCCCACAGGATTGGTCAAAATAAGTGGTGCGGAGAGCCAGTTGTAATAGTAGATGTAGATGATGTTTTGGCAGAGTTTAGATGTGCTTTTACTTCTTGGATGAAGCTAAAGCATGGTATATTAGTTAATAAAGACTCTACAGAATATTATACAACCTCTGAAGTGAAGCGTGCTGGGTTTAATCCTGAGGACGTATTTTTCGAGTTTATTGAATCAAGAGGGTTCAGAGATATAGAGGTTTGTAAAGACATGCTTAAGCTTTTAAACAAGCTCAAGATGGAGGGGTACTGGATACATCTTCTAACCGCCAGGCCCGAAGAAAATCCAATAGTAAAGTACGATACATTTTTCTGGATAGAGAAAAATAAAATACCATATGATAGAGTAGATTTTAGTCCAGAAAAATACCGATGGATAACACAGTCCGAATATTTCGACTCTGGACGGATCGTGTGTGCAATAGACGATTCTCCAAAGCATGCCTCAGAGATTGCAAAACACGGGATACCTGTTATATCTCCGAGCAAGTCATACAATCAAGAGCTGCTTGGAAAGGAAAATATTAGAGTTTTTGAGTCTCTTTTAGATTCTTTTGATCACATTAAAAAAATTACAAATTAAGTGTGTTCATAAGCAAATATAGCTATACAATATTCATAAATCACTAGGAGAAAACATGCCCATTAATAAAGATCTACAACCCGTTAACCTTCCAATGAAGCTAAAGTTTGGCAAAATGCCTACTACTGAGTTTCACAATAATCTACAGGCCCTACAGGTTGAGCTAATTGATCATCCGGGAAGAGAGAAGGCTTTAAACGTAGCGTGGCAATATGTGAAGGCGACATGGGCAGATCACCACAATGACACAAATCCGTCGTCCACTTCATTCCAAGAGCTATCAGCAAATCTTGAAGATGTTCTTTGCTTTCGTGCTTTGCCCACTCCGATGGAATGCATGGGCTTTACATTCAAGCTGAGCGGTCTATCGTTTCAAGAGGTTACTCATATCATCAGGCATCGAGCTGGTAGTTTTGCAGCTCAGTGCACAGGAGATAGAGACCTTAGAGATGACCCAGTTGTTGTTCCAGAAGCAATCCAGAACTCACCAGAGTTCCTTGAGAGATATACGAGGTTGGCTATTGAATCAAAACAGCTTTACGCAGATATGACAGATTCAAAGGCAGTCTCTATGATGGACGCTCGAATGATTCTTCCGAAGTGTATGACGTCTTTCTATCTCATGCGGCTGAATCTCAAAGATCTTCTAGGATTTATTCGACAGCGCCAGGATATGCAAATTCAGCCAGCGGCTGACAACTTGTTAGCAGCATACATGGCAAGAGAGCTTATTAGAGAGATCCCAGAAGCTTCTGTTGCGATTGATTTTGATAAGCCTGACATGCACTACGTAAAAACGTTCAGGGTACCTGACGGGAAGGGTGGCGAGACATCTCGAGGCACTAACCTATACTGGCCAGAACCAAAGAATGATTTGTTTGATTTCCACCCAGATGACACAATTTACCAGTCTCGACGAGAAGATATTAATGGTACTTCAAACCCGGGTACAAAAACTATTTTCACAACCCTGTGGGAAGAAGCTCTTGGAGAGATTAGCACTATGACTGAGTCTTACAAGGGCTGGCGTAGATCTGGAAAAATATCAAAAATTTAAATAGATTGGTAAGCTAATAAAAACTTACTGCAGTACTTCAAAAATAGGAGAAAATAAATGAAGGCATACATAGCTAGCTCTTGGTTCAATCCAGTTGCAAATCAGGAAGTTGATGATATTATCAACGCACTCGAAGAGAATAATTTTGAAATATTCTCCCCTAGGGACTTTTTTGTTTGTCCCCCAAACGCAGATCTTGAGACTCAAAAGTCTACGTACGAAGGTAACCTAAATCATTTGCACAAATGTGATTTTATGATTTGCAATACACATGGAAAGGATATGGGCTCTATTTTTGAAGCTGGCTATTTTAAAGCCCTGGAGAAGCCTATTGTATATTTCTGCGCAGGCTTGCCTGAGGGTGCTTCTTTTAACTTAATGCTGGCACAGAGCGGTGTTAAAGTTTGTACATCGACTGAAGATTTGAATGAATATCTTTCCAGGTGTGATTCAGAAAAGACTATGATTTTTGAACCGTACTACGGTGAAATTGAGTAGAGAGTCTGAATAATATTATGCCAAGCTACTACGAGATTCTAAATGTTAGCCCTGATGCTACTGTAGAAGAAATTAAAAAAGAATATAGGAAGCTTGCATTAAAATATCACCCGGATAAAAACCCAGATAATCAAGACGCTGAGTCTAGATTTAAAGAGATAACAGAGGCATATTCTGTCCTGTCTGACGAAGACAAAAGACACCAGTATGATAGGTTTGGTAAAGAGGGGAACCAAGGTCACCACGGAGGGTTTGGAGATATATTTGAACAATTCTCTTCTTTCTTTGGTGGCGGTTTTGATGATAGGTTCTCCAGGGCAACTCGTGGTGGAAATCGAGGAAACCCTGGAGAATCTGTTAGTATACAGGTTCTTATAGATCTAAAAGAAGTAATCTTGGGTGCCACTAGAGACATCTCTATTAACAGAAAATCTTTGTGCAAAACATGTGAAGGCAAAAGATTCTTGGATGAAAGCGATAAAGCGGTTTGCGAATACTGTCAGGGTAGCGGCCATCATTTTCAGCAAGTAGGCCCAATGAGAATTCAAGCTGCATGCAGAAAATGTTCAGGTCAAGGGTTCCAGATACACAACCCTTGTTACAGCTGCGACGGCGCTGGGTCTACATCTGAAATAAAGAAAGCGAGAATAAACATACCTACGGGTGTTTTTGACGGAAACCAGATAAGGCTCGATGGGATGGGTAGCGACAGCCTGGATGGCGGACCTCCAGGGGACGTGTATGTGACAATAAGAGTTTCTGAAGAGGCTGGGTTTGAAAGAGATGGGAGTAATATTGTGTCTACTGAGACAATTGACTTTTCTCAAGCAGCACTTGGGGACTCTATTGAGATCCAGACTGTTGACTCTATTGTAAAGCTCAGCATCCCGGCGGGAACTCAGCCTGGTACGACTTTTAGGCTAGGTGAGTGCGGGTTACCTGTCGACATAGGTGTCACCAATAGAGGAGATCACTATGTCAGTGTCAATGTAAAAGTACCCCTTGATGTCTCGGGTGAAGAGAAAGTACTGATCGAGTCTCTTAAAAACATATGGTCAGAAAAATAATCCTTTTCGTGTAAACAGGCTAGCCTCCGTATATAATAAAACTATAACGGAGAAAGAATGTCTGATTTTAAAAATCTAATTTACCCAAAAAGATTTACTGGGTTGCATGCACACTGTGGTACAGGAAGCCCTTATGATGGGTTAGGTTATCCTAACCAGCATATTGATTTTGTCCTTTCTAATGAAATGGACTCTTGGGCCTTGACTGATCATGGTAATGGAAACGGCCTGGCTCATGCTCATACTTACGCTAAAAAGCTAAAGAAGCAAGGCCAGAAATACCGACAAGTGTATGGCGTTGAATTTTACTTCGTCCCTTCTCTAGGAGAATGGCGCATCTCATACGAAAACCATCGAGAAGAAGTTCGACTTGCCCGATCAGAAAAGAAGGCTAAGGAGAAGACTGATATTAACTCCGAGGATGAAATCTCTGGAGGCCTTATTATTGAGAATGAAGACGAGACAAAGTCTACATACGATATTGATAAAAATGACTGGAAGAGAAGATATCACCTTGTTGTCTTAGCGAAGAGTAATGCAGGTCTCCAGAATCTTTTTACGCTAGTCAAAAAGTCATACACGGACGGATTCTATAGATTCCCTAGAATTGACTTTGATCTTCTAAAGCAGCATGGTGAAGGCTTAATTGTCAGCACAGCGTGCATTGGTGGGTATCCAGCGTCTCTTATTGCAAGAGGAGAGGCAACAGGTAAACATGACAGTGAGATCTTAAACGATCTAGAAAATATGTCTGACAGGTTTATTGATGCTGTCGGCAGAGATAACTTTAACCTAGAGATTCAATTTAACTCTCTTTCAATGCAGCACAAGACCAATAATCACCTTATCAAGCTTCATGAAAAAACAGGCATTCCTCTTGTTGCAACAGCAGATAGCCATTACTATAGCAGGGATATGTGGGAAGCTAGAGAGCTCTACAGGAAGCTAGGTCGCATGGGCGCAAGAGGAGATTCAATGCCTTCCCTTCCAGCGTTCGAAGATCTTAAGTGTGAACTGTATCCAAAAAATGCAACTCAGATGTGGGAAGAATACAAGAAGCATGTTCCTGATTATTCATTCTATGAGGGAAAGGATCAAATTATCTGTGATGCAATCGAAAGGACCTATGATATTGCTTGGGACCAGTGTAATGAAGTGTGGTTTAATGAAGAGGCAAAGCTGCCTACGTTCGATCAGCCTGGAAATCCTGCGTTTAACCAGCTAGTATCTAGAGTCAAGAAAGCACTTGTAGAAGAAGGGTTGCACCTTAACAAGGAGTATGTAGATAGGACAAAGATGGAGCTAGAGGATATCAAGTATCTTGGTTTTGAAAACTATTTCTTGACAATGACAAAAGTGTTTGACTTAGCTTCGAAAAGCACTATTATTGGTCCGGGTAGAGGTTCTGGTGCCGGATCCTTAGTTAACTACCTTCTTGGAATTACTACAACAGATCCGATTAAATACGGCTTGCTTTGGGAAAGGTTTTTGCACAGGGCAAAAGCAGGCTGGCCTGATATCGATACGGATGCAGGTGATAGAGATGTTTTGATCAATGCTGCCAGATCTCTATTTGGAGAGGAGGCAGTCGTTCCTGTGTCAAACTTTAACACACTCAAGCTCAAGTCTTTGATTAAGGATGTCTCTAAGTTCTACGGAATTGACTTTGGGGAAGTAAATGCCATGACAAACACGCTTGAAAAAGACGTCATGCACAAGGCCATGGGCGATCATGAAGAAAGATCAACTTACGTTCTTACACATGAAGATTGCATGAAGTACTCGCAGAAGTATGCTGATTTTATGGAGGAGTATCCAAAGGTTTGCGAGCAAGTCCAGAACCTATTCATGGAGTCTAGATCGATTGGTCGACACGCAGGCGGTGTTCTAATCTGCCCAGACCTTGAAAAATATATGCCAGTTATTAAAGTTCGCGGAGAGTTGCAAACGCCCTGGTCTGAAGGGATGAACTTTAGGCATCTCGAGACTCATGGCTTTCTTAAGTTTGACTTTCTCGGTCTAACAACACTCAAAATGGTTGAAGATTGTATTCGTCTTATTCTAAGAAAGCAAGGCAATCAATCTCCAACATTCGCAGACATTCAAAAGTTTTTTGATGATAAGCTAAATTGTCGATATAACATTCTCGATGATCAGTCAGTGTGGGAACATGTTTATCACAAGGGAAGGTTTGTCCAGGTTTTCCAGTTCACTCAGCAGGGAGCAAGAAGCTTCTGCATGACAGCAAAGCCTAGAACTATCGAAGAGCTTGCAACTATTACAGCAATCTACAGACCTGGACCACTGGCCGCAGGCGTTCATAGAAAATATGTAAAAGCCAAGAAATCTGTTGAGTCTGGAACTCCGATCCAGTATGATCATCCCGTGATCAAAGATATTCTTAGTGAAACATATGGCTTCATCTCTTTTCAGGAGCAGTTCATGCTCTTGGCACAGAAACTAGCAAACTTTGACAAGGGTGCTTCTGACAAGATGCGCAAGACACTTGTTAAGAAATCACTCGACTCCAACGCCGGCAAGGTACAGGAAAGAGTCAACTTGAGAAAGAAGTTTGTTACTGGCGCTGTAGAGTTCTCTGGAATGGATGAAGGCAAGGCAGAGAAGCTGTATGAGACAATTGAATACTTCTCTGGGTATGGCTTCAATAAGTCGCACGCAGTGTCTTACGCTATTGATTCCTACTACTCTGCATGGCTCCACACGTACTACGAAAAAGAATGGCTAGCAACCTGCTTGCAAACACAGAACGGAAGCAACAAGTTTGGCAAAGTGATCGGAGAGATTAAATCACTTGGATACACAATACTGCCTCCTGACATTAACGCCTCATCAGATGTTTGGGTATATAGTGAAGAGAGAGAGGGGTTCGTCCCTCCTTTGACAGCTATCAAGGGTGTTGGTGACGCTGCAGTTTCAGAAATTATGATAAACAGGCCCTATAGAAATCTGGATGACGTTCTGTTCAATGAAGACAATAGCTGGAAGCCCTCCAAGATGAACAAGACGTGCTTTGATTCTTTGTGCAAGGTAGAAGCATTTTCCTCTCTTGAAGAGTTTCACACCGGCGAGGCAGCTAACCACCACCAGCTCCACGAATCAATAGTTGGAAACTATGACCTTCTTAAGAAGGGAAGGTATGGAATGACCAAGACAGCTTATAAAAAGGCTACAAGAGAAAGGGGAAACATACCGCCATACATTGGGGAGAAACTAGTTGAAAACAGTGATATTTTAGACTGGTCCAGATCAGAAAAAATAGCATTTTGTGTGGAGCTAATGGCATCCGCTGATGAGGACCTGGTGTTTCCTCCTGTTATTATGTCAAAGATACAGAAGGCAAAAGTTCCTGCTGTTACCTCCCTTAATGGTGATGCAAAGGGCATTGTATGGTTTTGTATCCAGGAGATTTATAAGAAGCAGACAAAGAATGGAAAAGACTACTATAGAATGAAAGTCTGCGATAATAACTCTGAGAGCTGCTGGCTCCGAGTCTGGGGATCCTTTGGTGAAGAGCCAACACTTTACACAATCTGGATGGCGGAGGTGTCAAGCAGTGAGTCATGGGGGTGCTCGAGCTCTACTTACAAAATGAAAAAGTTAGACGTCGACTAGAGAAAGTAGAGGTGAGAAAGAATAATTATGAACATCAGGGGTGAGAACTATTATGAAAGCTATGATCGGACTAAGCGAAATCAAGAGAATTATTAGAGAAGAGCTTCTCAGAAATGAGAGGAGGCAAACGCTGAACGAGCAGCGATATACACCTACCTCAGACTACCCGATAGGCCTCAATATGAAAGATGCTCCGGGATCAAAAATTATAGAAAAACTACAAGACTCCCTGGGAATGACACCCGATGAATCAGATGGATTCTTCGGTCCCGATACAGTGGCCGCACTGGAGCCTATCACAGGGCACTCAGATGTTCTATCAGCCGAAGAAGCTGAGCTTGTTAAAAACGTAGCAGTAAACCTTCAGGGCTTGGAGCCGGGCAAGCGCGACATGATGGATAGCGTTGTTCGAATGGCTGTCGCGACTGTTCGGCAGGGAAGGTCAAAGCCGTCTGATATAGATGTGGATGTCACCGCTGGAGCCGAAGTTGATCTGACACCTGCAACTGCCGGTGAGGGTAGCATTGACGGGATGACTCCTAGTAGCTGGCTAACAGCATACTGGTCTGCGAGGCCAGGACCTCACGCAAGAAGACAGGCACTAGACCTTAGAAAGACTACAGGAGCTCTAGAAGTAATTAACTATTCTAGAAAGTACATCGACTATCGACAGCTACTTGATGAGACACAGAGTGATGCACATGATTTTACAAGCAATCCTAGCTATAGTGCCGCGCCCGGATCAGGAAGACGACCCCACTACCACATTGAAGCAGAGTCAATAACTGCGGCAGGAGAAGCTGCTCTCGCAGAAGACCCTAGGTTTGGTCTCGGCGGGACAGAGTATTTAAGATCAACAAATAGAAATGTCACAGATCTAAATGATGTGGGTACCAAAATGATGCAACTTTTGGCTCTCTCTGTAAAGGATCTTCAAGAAGAGGGCAAGAGTGTAGCTCAAGTTGTAATAACAAGCTCTGTGCGCCTTGCTGCTCACCAGACACGAGTCATGATAGATAACTGGAGTGATAGCGAAGCGAGTAGCAGGGGATCGGGAACAGCGTGGTTAATTAGTACCTACAGAGATGACAGAATGGCCAAGGCACTAGGCAAGGCGCTAGAGGGGGGAATAGTTACCACATCAGGTGGTGGTCCATCAAGCACAGTTGCTATTTCGACAATTGATATGCAGGATGGAAGAGGACCGCTTCCCGGCGACGAAGTCGAGCCATCAATAGCCTAGAATAAAATACATTATATGACGAAAGCACGTGTATAAACTGCTATTTTATAGTATAATTCTTATATGCTTTACTTTCCAATTAATACTGTGTTTATTGAAGGCCCTGACTGCGCCGGCAAAACAACACTTATAAACAATCTTCATAAAATGACTGACTACAGGTGGCACCTTTTCGATAGGTCGCATCTATCTAGAAAGCTATTTTCTGAGCTCTACGGTCGAAACACATTGTTCATAAACGATGCCTTTGAGAAAGAGGTAAATAATCTGAACAATATGTACGTGATGCTTTTGCCTACATTTGATGAAATTGAAAAGAGGTTCAACAAAAGAGGGGACGAGATTCATAATATAGACACTCTTCGAAAAGTGTATGATAAATTCTCATCTGTTTCCAAGGCAGTATCAAGTCGACCCAATGTTTTAGTGTATGAGTCTCAGAGTAATAGTGAAAAGCTATGTGAAAATCTCTACGTGTACCTGGATCTTGTTGAAAGACCCTTGCTTAGAGAGATAAGTGATATTGTAAAAAAGAATGTTCAATCTTCAAGCGATGAAGAGACTTACCCGCTTGAATTTACCGTAGTAGATGACGGTTCCTTTCAGGAGGCAGATAGTGACTCAATGAATTATCCTCCAGAGAGAGATTACTATCACGAGATTTATAATCGCTTACACGAAAAGATTGATAAAGAGCTAGCCGGAGATAATGAATATAAGAGAAGAGAAGATTTTGAGTCAAGAAGGTTTGTGTATGCTGATACAACATGTATATCATTTATTCAGGTTGCAGTTAGGGATAACACACTGGACTTTCACACAGTGATAAGATCATCAAATGTCGATCAAGTCCTTGAGCATGATATTAGGTTTTTATATTTTCTTGCTTCAACATGTTATAAGAAATTTTCTGATAAGTGCAGCTCTGTTAGAATGAGGTTCAACTTAAACTCTGCACACATACTGTGATATTATAAAGATTGATTTGGAGAGGAAATGTTTAAAAGAGTACTGATTACTGGAGGTTGTGGGTTTATTGGATCCAATTTGACAAAAAATCTTGTCAAAAAAGGCTGGAAGATAGACGTAATTGATGATATGTCAAATGGTCATCTTGAGCTTCTAGAGGGCCTGAAGATGCGAGTCGTCCCGATTGATCTCCTGACTGAGTTTGAATCATCCAAGTATAAAAGGGAGGATAGCACTGTTCTTGTAATGCAAGGAGACTTTGCTCACCCGGAGATAAAAAGAAAAATACTTGAAAAGTCGTATGACGTAATTTTCCATCAGGCAGCAGTGCCTCGAGTCTCGTACTCAGTTGAACAACCATCACTTACTACAAACGTAAATATTGCAAAAACCGTCGCCCTGTTTGATGCGGCAAGGTCGAATGTTGATAGAATTGTGTGGGCATCTTCATCCTCTGTGTACGGAGGTGCAGATGATTTGCCTACTCCAGAGTCTTACCCTAAGGACCCGAAGTCTCCATATGCGTGGCAAAAGAGTGCAATTGAAGACGTAGCAAAGCTGTTTGGAAACCTCTACAGCCTGGATATCGTTTGCCTCAGGTACTTTAACGTGTTTGGTCCGGGTCAATATGGAGACTCACCTTACTCAACAGCTGTTTCTGCCTGGTGTCACGGAATTGCCAACAAGACACCTCTTAGATCCGATGGTGACGGTAGCCAGTCCCGAGATATGTGCTATATTGACAATGTTGTTTCTGCAAATGTTCTTGCCGCTGAAGCTAGCATGAAGTTTATGGGAAAGACTTACAACGTCGCCTGCGGAGATAGGACGGAAAATAGAGAGATCTTAGCATACCTTCAAGATAGGTATCCTGGTGCAGTAGTTAACCATGCACCGTGGAGGCCGGGAGACGTTATGCATACCAAAGCAGATATATCATCGATTCAAAATGATCTAGGATACGAGCCCATTGTAAGATTTTGGGAAGGACTCGAAAGAACTCTTGAGTGGTGGAATATCTAGATGTCAATAAAAATACCAAAACACGTAAAGACTGCGTGGATTGTAAATGGGGATAACAGTTTTCAAAACAGCTGTGTAAAAAAGCCATGGGGTTTTGAAAAGAACTGGGCAGGATTCTCAGGAATTCATGGAAAAACTATCTATATTGAAAAGGGAAAGCGAACCAGCCTTAAATACCACAAGCTCAAAACTGAAGTCTTGTTTTTAGAAAGAGGCATCGCAGAAGTTATGTTAGGGGATGAGCTCTCATTGATAGACACGGTTGGACACCCTATGAAGAGTCAAAAAATGAATGCCGGAGACTCTCTCATGGTTCAATCAGGTTGCCCGTATAGAATATTAGCAATTGAAAATTGTGAATTTGTTGAAATTGGAGACAATAGAACAGATCCACCAATAAGAATAGAGGACGACTATGGTAGGACAGATGAGAAGAATTCCTGAATTTATTATCTTTACAGGGCCCATGTTTGGATCCAAGACGACAAAGCTACTAGCAGCTCTCGATAGGTTTAGGTATCAGAGTAGAAAAATTCTTGCTTTCAAGCCGAAGATGGATGAAAGATACTCACAATCAGAAATTTGCACCCACGGCGGCGGAAAAATTCAAGCAATCACCGTCGATAAGGGTGCAGACATATGCAACATAGTTAGAAACTACCCTGAACCAATTGACGTAGTTGCTGTTGATGAAGCCTTTATGATAGAGGGAAGCGCTGAATCACTTCTTTCACTTTTTAGAGAGGGAAAAACAATCGTTGTAAGTTCACTACAGCTTTCAGCAACTGGAAACGTTTTTGAAGAAGTCAGGGACATGATGCCGTGGGCCACAAAGATAGAAATTTGCCCAGCGGTTTGTACAGTTAGTGGTCATGATGCTTATTATACACATAGGAAGTTTAAAAATATGGACGAAATAACAGTCGGTGGGGCTGATATCTACGAACCTAGATCATGGTTTCACCATAGTTTTATGAATTTTAAGAGTGAAGAGAGTTAGTAATGGTTGAGGCAAATCAAGTTAACTGCGTAATATATCATGCAGACTGTACAGATGGATTTGGAGCAGCATATTCTGCATGGAAGCAGCTTGGCAACAGAGCTGAGTATCATGCTTGTAAGCACGGAACACCCCCGCCAGACGTAAAAGGAAAAGTTGTTACCATCCTAGATTTCTCTTTTAATAATGCAACTACAAAGCAAATGATTGAAGATGCAGAGGCACTGATTGTTATTGATCACCACAAGTCAGCGATGGTGGAGCTTCATGATATTTCAAACACGCATTTTGATATGACAAAGTCAGGCGCAATGCTTGCATGGGAATTTTTTCACCCAGGAAAAGATTCGCCTAAGTTTATTCAATATATTCAGGATAGAGATCTTTGGAAGTGGGAATTGCCCTATTCTAAAGAATTTGCAGCAGCTTTTGACATGGTTCCGTTTGAATTTGAAGAATTTGAAAAATATGAAGATGACTCTGTCTTTGATGATGCTGTAAAGCGCGGGTCGTATATCCTGGCTTATTCTAAGACAGTTATTAAAAAGGTTTGTGAAAAAGCTGTCTCTAGGAGGTACAACAGCATGTCTGTAATGGTTGTCAACTCTTCTCACTGGATGTCTGAGATCGGAGCAAGGCTGGCACCGGATTGTGATTTTGCAGTTATCTGGTACTATGATCATGAAGACAGGATCAACAAGGTAAGCTTACGGGCATTCCATGAAACTGTCGATGTATCTGAGATAGCAAAAACCTTTGGCGGAGGCGGACACAAAAAAGCAGCCGGG
>MDTB01240070.1_pt1 | contig 19353 bp, 17 predicted proteins | sample 811161 | NCBI WGS metagenome assembly MDTB01 (sample SAMN05326650, study PRJNA326480) | marine metagenome | isolation source: seawater | place: Mediterranean Sea | collected 2009 | reverse complement strand
TGTCCGACACGATGCCGGGTCTCGTGCTCGGGGTCGGTGAGCTCATCATCGACTACACGCCCGGCTGGGCTGCAGAGGAATCGATCGAGAACCTCGGCACCGCCGGCAAGGGCAACCTCCTGCTCGGCATCACGATCGTTGCGTTCGTGCTCGCCGGACTCCTCGGCGAGCAGGCGCTCAAGCGCGGCGATCGCTTCGGCGTAGCCGGGTTCCTTGCCTTCGGCCTCCTCGGCGGATGGGCTGCGGCCCGCAACCCGCAGTCGTCCTTCATCGCCGGCTGGTTCTGGGCCCTCGTCGCTGCCAGCCTCGGCATCGCCACCCTGCGCATTCTGCTCAAGCAGGCGCGGGCATCAGAAACCGCAACAGCCGATGTCTCCTCGGAGAGCGAGGAGATCACCGCCAGTCCGCTCGAGCCACCGCACAGTCGTCGGGCGTTCATGCGATGGACCGCCAGTGCCGGTGCGGTGGCGCTCACCGGCGTCGGCGTTGGTCGCGCCGCCGACGGCACAGGAGCCGGCGATCTCGCTCGTCGCGAAATCGTGTTGCCCGACGCAACCGCCGAAACGGCGACAACGATGTTCGCCGACGATGCGACCGGCACCGTCAGCGCCGAACCGTTCGACATCCCTGGCTTGTCGAGTTGGATCACTCCCTCGACCGACGATCAGTTCTACCGCATCGACTCCGCCATCTCGTTCCCGCAGATCGACCCGGCCACGTGGCGACTTTCGTTCACCGGCATGGTCGACAATCCCTACGAGCTCACCTACGACGAGATCCTCGGGATGGATCTCGTCGAACGCACCATCACCCTGGCGTGCGTCTCCAATCCGATCGGCGGCGAATACGTCGGTAACGCCGTTTGGACCGGCGTTCCCCTCGCCGACCTCCTCGACCGAGCCGGGGTCCAGGAAGGCGCCACCCAGATCGTGGGTCGTTCCGTCGACGACTTCACCGCCGGCTTCCCGACCGAGACGGCCTATGACGGCCGCAACGCAATGCTGGTCGTGGGGCAGAATGGCGAACCGCTCCAGGTCCGCCACGGCTTCCCTGCCCGACTCGTCGTCGCCGGCCTCTACGGCTACGTCTCCGCCACGAAGTGGATCGAGGAGATCAACCTCACCACCTGGGAAGCATTCAACGGATTCTGGATCGATCTCGGCTGGTCCAAAGAAGGCCCAATGAAGACCGCCTCCCGCATCGACGTCCCACCGCACCGCAGTCGCATCAACGCTGGAACGACACCCATCGCCGGAGTCGCCTGGTCTCCGGTGCGGGGTATTCAAGCGGTGGAGATCTCGATCGACGAGGGCCCCTGGCAGGTCTGCGACCTCGCCGTTCCGGGTACTGACGAGTCCTGGGTCCAGTGGAAAGCCGACTGGAACGCGTCGCCGGGGGTCCACCGCATCGACGTTCGAGCCATCGACAAGCACGGCGATGTCCAGTCGGTCGGCCCAAAGGACATCGCTCCCGACGGCGCAGAGGGCTACCACGCCATCCTCGTCGAGGTCGTCGCCTGAACGACCCGCCGAAGGGTGCTGCACCACGAGGCGTGAAGCCGGTCTCGCCGAAACCAACTGTTCATCTGAGGATCCACCCAACGCCCTCGTTCTCGTGCGTACGGTGAGCGGGCACATGACGAGTTCACGTCGCACCTACGTCCTCGACACATCGGTCCTGCTGAGCGAACCGCAGGCCCTCCGACAGTTCGAGGAGCACGCCGTAGTTCTTCCTCTGGTCGTGCTGACCGAGCTGGAAGCCAAACGCAACCATCCGGAACTCGGATGGGCCGCACGGACCGCGCTTCGAAGTCTCGAGGAACTCCGAGAACGACACGCGTCTCTACTCGAGGAGCTGCTGGTCAACGATCACGGCGGCACGATTCGCGTTGAGCTCAACCACACCTCGACCGAGCCACTGCCCGAAGCGCTGCGATCGGAGGCCAATGACCACCGCATCCTAACCGTTGCGCATAACCTGGCTTGCGAAGGACTCGACGTCACCCTCGTCACCAAGGACCTGCCACTCCGTCTCAAGGCCGGCGTGGTCGGGCTTAACGCCGCCGAGTACCGCGACACCGAGGTCGCCGACGGCAGCTGGACTGGCTTCACCGATCTCGCGGTGGAGAGCGCGGTCGTCGATGAGTTCTTCGACGAAGGCGTGGTCGACCTCTACGAGGCTCGGGGCCTACCGGTCAACACCGGCATCACGCTGGTTGCCGGCTCGCAGTCAGGCCTCGGCCGCGTGCGAGAGGACAAGCAGATCCATCGCATCCCCGACCGTTCCGTGTTCGACGTCCGGCCCCGCTCTCGGGAGCAACACATCGCCCTCGACCTGCTCACCGATGACTCGGTCGGCATCGTGTCGCTCGGTGGCCGCGCCGGCACCGGCAAGAGCGTGCTCGCGCTCGCTGCCGCGCTCGAGGCCGTCCTCGAAAACCGCACCCACTCGAAGGTGATTGTCTTCCGTCCGCTGTACGCGGTCGGCGGCCAAGACATCGGGTACCTCCCCGGCTCCGAGGCCGAGAAGATGTCTCCGTGGGCTGCAGCGGTCACCGACGCGCTGGAAGCGATCGCCGGGCCAGAGGTTGTCGACGAGATCATCCATCGTGACCTGCTCGAGATCATGCCGCTGACCCATATCCGGGGACGGTCGATCACCGACGCCTTCATCATCGTCGACGAGGCGCAAAACCTGGAGCGCAGTGTCCTGCTCACCGCCCTCACCCGCATCGGCGAGAACTCCAAGGTCGTGCTCACCCACGACGTCGCCCAGCGCGACAACCTCCGTGTCGGCCGCTACGACGGCATCGGCGCCGTCGTCGATCATCTGCGGGGACATCCGTTGTTCGGCCACATCACCCTGACGCGCAGCGAGCGCAGCCCGGTGGCTGCGCTCGTCGCCGGGTTGCTCGACGGACACGGCTGAGCCGCATCCAAGGCGAGGTGCGTCAGTCCTTCATGAGGTAGTCGGCGTCGTCGTCGCCGAGCAGCAGCTCCAGCTCGTCGTCGAGGCCGGGGTGGCGATCGAGTTCCTCGTCGGCATCGATGATCTCGATCGCGACCTGGCGGGCGGCGGCGACCCACTCTTTGTCCCGACGAAGCGAAGCGAGCTTGAGATCGTTCCGTCCCTTCTGACGCTCGCCCATGATCGTGCCTTCTCCCCGCAGGTCGAGATCTACTTCAGCAAGCTCGAAACCGTCGGTTGACGCAACGAGTGCCTCGAGTCGCGCCTCGCCGTCACTGGTCGACGGATCCCCGACGAGGAAGCAGCGGCTCGCATGCTGGCCTCGACCAACTCGACCACGAAGCTGATGGAGCTGGGCGATCCCGAACCGATCGGCGTCGAGGATCACCATGACGGTGGCGTTCGGGACGTCGACACCGACCTCGATCACGGTGGTGGCGACGAGCACGTCGAGGTCGCCGGCCCGGAAGTCGCCCATGACCAACGCTTTCTCCGCCGCCGTGATCCGACCATGGAGCAGCCCGAGCATCAAGTCCGACAGTTCGCTCGCCTTGAGTGCGGCGAAGGTGTCCTCGGCGGAACGAACATCAAGCGCCTCGGACTCGTCGATCAATGGGCATACGACATAGGCCTGCCGACCGGAGGCGACCTCAGCTCGAACGACATCCCAAACGTCTTCCGCGGCGGCGTCATCACGAGCCCACTCGGTGACGATCGGTGTCCGGCCTGGTGGGAGTTCATCCAGCACCGACACGTCGAGATCGCCGTAGACCGTCATCGCCGCAGTACGAGGGATCGGGGTGGCGGTCATGACCAGGACATCTGGCGCGTTGACGGCATTACCTTTTTCTCGCAGCGCAGCCCGTTGCTCGACACCGAAACGGTGTTGCTCATCGATGACGACGACCCCGAGGGCGGCGTATTCGACCTTTTCCTGGATCAGGGCGTGCGTGCCGATGGCGATGTCGACCTTGCCGGTGACCAGATCGGCAAGGATCTTCCGCCGCTCACCCGCCGCCACACGGTTCGTGAGCAGCTCGACCCGCAACGGGCGCTCACCCATGAGCGTGGTCGGGTCAGGAACCGACAGGTCCCCGAGCATGGCAACGACGCCAGCGAGATGCTGTTCGGCCAGCACCTCGGTGGGCGCCATCAACGCCCCCTGATACCCACCCTGCACCGCCGTGAGGAGCGCATGCACCGCCACCAGTGTTTTGCCGGAACCAACATCGCCCTGGAGAAGACGATGCATGGGCCGGGTGAGTTCGAGATCCGCACCGATCTCGCCAATCGCCCGTCGTTGGGCACTGGTGAGCGGGAACGGCAGCCGTTCGAGGAAGCGGTCGGTGAGCTCACCGGTAATCCCATGGGCGATACCCGCCGTCTCCCGCTCGATGCGGCGCTTCCGACGGACCAGTTCGAGTTGCACACGCAACAACTCGTCGAACACGAGCCGACGGCGGGCCTCAGCAACCTCGGCCATCGATTCGGGCTGATGAATGCCGAACACGGCGGCGGCGCGATCGACAAAGTCGAAACGGTCGAGCACGCCATCGGGAACGGGGTCGTTGAGGCCGCGGGGTCGACATCTGGCGACCGCCTCCTCGACTAATCGGGCGAGGTCCTTGGTGAGGAGACCGGACTTTTCCGACTGGGGATACACGGCGATGATTCGGCCGGTCTGGTCACCCACGAGGTCGACGATCGGGCCGGTCATCTGACGCTGACCTTGGAACGTGTCGCACTTGCCGTGGACCAACACGCTCATGCCGGGGGTGAGCTGTTTCTCTCGCCATCGCTGATTGAAAAAGGTCAAGCGGAGCTGATCCCCACCGTCACCGATCACGACTTCGGTGAGCGTGCGACGGCCCCGGAGCTGCCGGGTCCGGCTAGAGCGCACCTCACCAACGACCGTCGCCTCCTCGCCGGGTTGGAGATCGCCGATCGATGCCTCTCTCGTGCGGTCGAGGTGACGTCGCGGGTAGTGCGTGAGGAGATCGAGGACGGTGCGGATCTCGGAACCGGCGAGAGCGGCATCCTTCTTGTCGCCGACACCGCGCAGGCGAGAGACAGGGATCTGGTCGAGATCCCGCAGGGTGAGTGGCGGATCGCCCTCTGGCACGCCGTACCCTCCGAGCGGGCTACTCGAGCCCGAAGTAGTAGGGGTAGAGCGGTTGGCCGCCCTCGTGAACCTCGACCTCGACGTCCCCGTGATGCTCTTCAGCCCACGCCTCGATGCGGGCGGTGGTGTCGTCGTCGGCGCCTTCGCCGGCGATCACAGTGAGCAACTCGTGGTCGCGAGTGATCATGATGTTGAGCAGTTCGATTGCGGCTTCCGCCATGGTCGACTGCACTGCGCAGATGCCTTCGCGGCGGATGCCGAGCCAGTCGCCGATGGCAATCGGGCCGGTGTCAGAGGTCGATTCGCGGACCGCTTGCGTGACTTCACCAGCGAGCACACCCGATGCCACCTCGGCCATCGAGTCGGCGTTGGCCTCGGCCGTCGACTGCGGGTCGTAGGACATCAGGCTGGCGATGCCTTCGGCGATGCCACAGGTCGGCACGACCCGGACGTTACGACTGGACTGGGCGTCGACCTGCTCCGCGACCGGGATGATGTTCTTGTTGTTCGGGAGGATGACGACCTCGGGTGCCGGAACCGACTCGACCGCCTGCACCAAGTCGGCGGTCGAGGGGTTCATCGACTGGCCACCGGTGACGACCGCGTGCACTCCCATAGACTTCAGGATCGATACCACCCCGTCGCCAACCGCGACTGCCACGACGGCGGTGGGGACGGGCGGGCCCGACGGCTCAGGGTCACCGAGTTCACCCTTGACCCAATCCTCCTCGTGGGCGAGCCCTTCGAGCTCTTCGAGCAGGTCGGCAACTCGGATCTTGTGGGGTCGGCCCACGTCGATGCCACACTCGATTGCGGCGCCGATGTCGTCGCAATGGATATGGCAGTTGAAGATGCCGTCGCCGCCGACGACCACGATCGAGTCGCCGACCTCGGCCCACGCGGACTTGAAGCTCGGGATCGATTCGTCGGGCGCGTCAAGCAGGAACATGACCTCGTAGCGCAGGTCAGCAATCGAGGGTTCGTGATCGTCGCCATCGGGACGCTCCATCTCGAACTCCGGAGGCGCCTGCACATCGGGTTCGGGGAGCGCGCGTTCGTCGACAACATTGAGCGCCGCGTCGAGAAAGAGCAGGAAACCCGAACCGCCAGCGTCGACCACACCGGCATCGGCGAGAACCTTGAGCAGGGTCGGTGTGCGCCGCAACGACTCGCCCCCTTCGGAGCGGGCGGCATCGAGGACGCCGACCAAATCAGCACCAGACTCGGCGGCAGCGACCGCAGCCTCACTCGACTCGCGCACGACGGTGAGGATGGTGCCTTCCACCGGGTTGCCAACAGCGCCGTACGCACCTTCGGCGGCAGCAGCGAGGGCCGAAGCGAACGCTGCGCCGTCGATCGATGTCGAATCGGCTACGGCGGCGGAGAAGCCGCGGAGGATCTGCGACATGATCACCCCGCTGTTGCCGCGGGCGCCCATGAGTGAGCCGTGGGCAATCGCCTTGCACGCCGATGCCATGTCGGCGTCGGCGCCGTCAAGCTCGTCAACGACCGAACGCAGGGTGAGCGACATGTTGGTGCCGGTATCGCCGTCGGGGACGGGGTACACGTTGAGGTTGTTCACCGCCTCGCGGTGGTCGACGAGTGCGTCGCAGAAGACGGTCACAATCTGGCGGAGTGCAGCGGCATCGAGGACGTTCAAAGACACGGCTTCGGATCGTACAAGGCCGACGTCGCCGGGGGGACCTTGACCGGGGTACGCTTCGCGCCATGCAGGGTGTGATCAAGAGCTACGACCCCGGTACCGGCGACGGGGTGCTGATTGACGAGACCGACCTTCGTGAGATCGATATCGCCGAGAACGCCCTTGAGGGATCACTCTTCCGGATGCTGCGTCAGGGCCAGCGGGTGAACTTCGAACTCGACGACGCTGGCCGGGCCACGTCGCTCATGATCGGATCCGAGGCCGACATGGAGACGCCCGACCTCTCCGAGTACGACCTCTGATCAGAGGTTGACGATCGGGCAGAGCAGGGTGCGCTCGACACCCTCGATCTTGCCGATGGCGTTCACCACCACCCCACCGAGAACGTCCATGTCGGTGGCCCTCGCCCGGGCAATCACGTCGTAGGGCCCCATGGCGACCTCTGCGGTGATGACTTGTGGCAGTGCGCCGGTTTCGCGGGCGACATCGGCGGCCGCGCCGACGGCAGCCTGGATCAAGATGTAGGCAGTGACAGCCACGACAGACCTCTTCTAGGTTGCGCTGGACGGCCGTTCGACAGACCATCGCGGAGAACGATACGTCCAATCGCGATTCGTGCACCGCTCTGGCTGGGTTAGCCCGTGCCAACGTTCTACGATAAGTGAAACCTGTCTTTCACTTGTCCACCTCGCGTGAGGCTTGCGGTGAACGACAAGGAACGCACTTCGCGAGCGGGGAGCTCCCCATGACCATGACCGCCGACATCGCCACCCAGCTGGAGACCACCTTCGGTCTCGCGGGCGTCGAACTCCGCTACGGACTCAGCCAGGACGAACTGTTCCACGAGGCCATCGCTCACGACCGAGGCCGAATCGAGGTCGGCGGGCCCGACGACGCCCAGAAAGCCTTCGCCACCTCGCTCGGAGTCGACGGACCACTCGTCTACTTCTCCGACCCCGAGTGCACCGGCCGTCCAGTTAAGGACACCTTCTGTGTCGACCGACCCGGCACGACCGGCCGAGTCTGGTGGAAGAACGGCTTCGCCAAATTCGACGCCGCCGACTTCGACGCCTTACTCCACCGAGTCATCGACCACCTCAACGAACGACAGCGCCACCTGTACGTCGCCGACGTCTTCTGCGGCTGGGATCCGACCTTCGCCGAGCCGTACCGCTTCGTCGGCGAATTCGCGACCCACGCCTACTTCTGCAACATCATGTTCCCGAAGGCCGTGCGTGAGGACAGCGACCGCGCCAAAGCCGGCTGGACTCTCATCAACGTGCCATCGTTCGAGTGCGTGCCCGAACGCGACGGCACCCGCAGCAACCGCGCCGTGATCATCGACATGGAGAACCGGGTGGGTCTCGTCCTCGGCCCGGCCGACTACTGCGGCGTGAACAAGAAGACCATGTTCACGATCATGAACTTCGTGCTGCCCGAGAAGGGCCAGCTCTCCATGCACTGCTCCGCCAACGTCGGGGATCGCGGCGACACCGCCATCCTCTTCGGGCTCTCCGGCACGGGCAAGACCACGCTGTCCGCCGACCCCGATCGGGAACTCATCGGCGACGACGAGCACGTGTGGACCAACGCCGGCATCTCGAACTTCGAAGACGGCTGCTACGCCAAGCTCATTGATCTCGACAAGAGCGCCGAACCAGTGATCGCCGCCGCCATGTCGATGAAGGGAACCCTGATCGAGAACGTACCCGCCCTACCCGGAAGGGCGATCGCCGACACCGATCCTCAGGAATTCGACCTCACCGACGGCTCCATCACCGAGAACACCCGGTTCGCGTACCCGCTCGATACGAACCCGAACGTCCGTGACGGAGCGGCCGGTCCGCACCCCGAGACGATCGTGCTGCTCACCGCCGATGCGTTCGGCGTGCTGCCACCTGTTTCGATCCTCGACAGCAACGAGACGATGTACCACTTCGTGATGGGCTTCACGTCCAAGCTCGCCGGCACCGAGGTCGGTGTCACCGAGCCCGAGCCGTCGTTTTCGTCGTGCTTCGGAGCGGCGTTCATGTCCCAGAAGCCCGCCGTCTATGCCGAGTTGCTCGCCAAGCGCATGGCCGAGAACAACACCCGGTGCATCATGCTCAACACGGGCTGGACCGGCGGCCCCTACGGCAAGGGTGAGCGCATGTCGTTGAAGGACACCCGCGCCCTCCTGGATGCCGCGCTCGCCGGCGAATTCGACGGTGCCGATCTGCAGACCGAGCCGACGCTCGGCGTGAAGATGCCGATCACCTGCGCAACGGTCGACGACACGATCCTCAACCCGCGGGATACGTGGGAAGATCCCGATGCCTACGACGAAGCTGCCGCTCGCCTTCGGGAGATGTTCCGTGAGAACTTCGCCAGGCAGAATTACGCCGAACTGGGGATCCAGCCGGCGATGTGACCGGCGGCCGGGTTCACGCCGGGAACCACAGCACGAGGTAGGCGGCCCGGATACCGAGCCCCATCAGCCACAAGCTGCCGAGACCGTACAGCAGGTAGGGACGGTCCTGCATGTAGCTGCGGTACGAGAAGATCATGCCGCACGACATGAACGCGACAAGCCCGTAGAGCAGGGGTTCGCCCGGTTCGATCGTGTCCTGCGCCTGAGCAGCCGCTGCGAAAACGACATGGGCGGCGATCACCGCTTGTGCGCTTCCGACGGCGTACCACAGCGACCGACGGCGAAGCCGTGCCTCGAGATGGGCGAGAAGCGCCCAGACCGCCACCAAACCGTTCGCAATGATCCAAGGCCAGATCGAGACCTTGTACAGGTCGAGCATCACCGCATCCATCCCATCGATCACGGCATCGGGTCAGTCGAGCACGGCGTAGATGTCGTCGAGGTAGGGCTCACCCTGCTGCGACGAGCCGAAGTGCACGTACCACTCCTGCCCGAACGCCACGGCAAAAGCATCGTCGGGCAACTTGAGAAAGATGGAGTCCTCGGTGATCTGAGACGCATGGGCGGCCATCGCCGCCTTCTTCTCGGCAACGACTCCGGTGACGTCGACTGCGTGGGTGATGTCGGCGGCCGGAGTGCCGAGATCCTGCTCAAGGAATTCGTTGCGCTCGGCATCGAGTTCATCAGCCGACAGATCGGCGTCCTCTGACATCTCGGCCCAGGCCGGATCCTCACCGAACGACTTCATCTGCTCGCGATTCATCGTCGACTCGAACACATGGGGCGTACTGGCGAGATCCGCAGCCCGCTTGCCGACTCGGTGAACCTGGATGTGATCGGGGTGGTTGTAGCCACCGATCGGGTCGTAGATCGTGACGATATCCGCCTGCTCTTCGCGAAGGATCCGGGCGAGTCGCTCGGCCGCCTCCTCGACATCGGCCTGCCAGAAGCAGTCGGGATCGTCGTTGGTCGGGGTGTTCTCCATCCCGGAGTCCTTGTAGCCGAGAAACTCGAGCCGGCTGACCAAAAGCGCGTCGGCGGCTGCCACCAACTCACGTGCTCGGACATCAGCGAGGGTCTCGCCCTCGGGAATCATGTCGGGATCGGCCTCGCCCACGGAGCCGTCGGTAGCGCACACCAGCACGATCCGATGCCCGCGTCGGGCACCGATCACCATCGTGCCGCCGGTAGCAATCGCCTCGTCGTCGGGGTGGGCGTGAAAGAAGACCGCAGTCGCCATCTACGCGACGCTACCGCCCTCACGCAACACCGCGATCTCCTCAGCGGAGTACCCGAGATCGGCAAGCAGTTCATCGGTGTGCTGACCGGCGTGGGCGGGCGGACATTGAATCTCGGAGTCGGTGCGAGAGAAGCGAGGCGCCGGCCGTGGCTGTGTCACACCGTTGCGCTCGACGAATGTGTGCCGGGCAATGTTGTGCGGGTGCTGCGGGGCCTCCGACATCGACAACACCGGGGCAAAGCAGATGTCGGTGTGCTCCATGATCTCGCACCACTCGTCGCGGGTCTTCTCTTTGAAACGCGCCGTGAGTTCGGCCTTGAGGTCAGGCCATGCGGAGCGGCTCATCTGCTGATCCCAGACGGGGTCGGTGAGCCCCATCTTCTCCCGCAAGACTGTGTAGAACTGTGGCTCGATCGAGCCGATCGAAACGAAGTTGCCGTCGGCACACTCGTAGACGTCGTAGAAGTGGGCGCCCGTGTCGAGCAGGTTGGTGCCGCGCTCGTCATTCCAGATACCCATCGCCCGAAAGCCGTGGAAGAAGGTCATCAGCGACGCGGCACCGTCGACCATCGCGGCATCGACGACTTGGCCCTCGCCCGATGATCGGGCTTCAAGGATCGCGCACACCATGCCGAAGGCGAGGTACATGCCGCCACCGCCGAAGTCGCCGACGAGGTTGAGCGGCGGAACCGGGGCCTCGCCCTGCCGGCCCATCGACTCGAGGGCGCCTGCGAGGGCGATGTAGTTGATGTCATGGCCGGCGGCCTGCGCATACGGGCCTTCCTGGCCCCAGCCGGTCATCCGGCCGTAGACGAGGCAAGGGTTTCGCGCAAGGCAGTCGTCGGGGCCGACGCCGAGACGCTCGGTGACCCCGGGCCGGAAGCCCTCGATCAGGCCGTCGGCCGACTCGACGAGCCTCATCACGCTCTCGATGCCCTCCGGCGACTTCATGTCGACGCCGATCGAGCGACGGCCGCGCAACATGACGTCGGCCGGGGGCACATCGGGATCACCGCCTCGAACGGCAGAGGATCGCTCGACGCGGATCACGTCAGCGCCCATGTCGGCCAGCATCATGGCGCAGAACGGGCCAGGGCCGATGCCCGCCAACTCGATGATGCGTACTCCGGAAAGGGGTCCCATGGCGTCCTCCGTCAGGCTGCGAACGGTCGGGACCCTAGCCCTCCCGTCCGACGCCAGGCGAAGCCGTCGGTCAACCCTCGAAGGTACGGGCGGTGAGGACGGTCATCGCCTCCACCAGCGGCGGCCAGACCTGATACACGAAGTCATGGGACATGCCCTCGATCTCGAGGAACTCCGCACCGGGGATCAGTTCTGCAGTGCGTCGGCCGTGCTCGATCGATAGGAGCGTATCGTTCTCACCGTGGACGATCAGCGCCGGAACGTCGAGCGCTCGCAAGCCGTCGACCCGGCTCGGGCTGCGCAGCGCAGCCTCGAGTTGCCGCATGCCGCCGCCGGGTACGAACGCCCGATGGTGAAGTTCGGTGAAGAACACCCGGAGTTGGTCGACGTCGTGCCACTCGGGGTTGGCCCAGAGCTTGCGAGCGGCCGTATCGGCTTCGATCTGCTCCGCCGTCGTTTCCTTCGACGGTGCCGTCAGCGCAGCGAGGACCTCGTCGGACGCAACCGGCAGGTCAGGCTCACCGGTGGTGGAGGCGAGCGAAACGAGCGCCCGCACCCGCTTAGGGTGATCGACCGCGAGCTGCTGGGCGATCATGCCGCCAAGTGACAGACCGAGCACAACAGCGGTGTCGACACCGACGTCGTCGAGTACAGCGACGACGTCGCCGGCCATGTCGGAGAGCGTGTACTCGTCGTGGTCTGCGGTGATCGACGACAAACCGGCATCACGGTTGTCCATCCGGATCACGAAGAAACCTCGGTCGACGAGAGCCATGCAGAACTCCTCGGGATAGATGAGAAGCTGGTATCCCATGCCAGGCAGACAGACGACGACGGGATCGTCCTGGATTCCGAACGCTTCGTAGTACAACTCGATCGCATCGTTCATCACCGCGGGCATGGACCCACACTAGGTTGCGACCCATGAAGATCTGTGACCGGAAGTTCGCCAAGCTCACGACCGATGAGCTGCATGACATTCTGAAGCTCCGCATCGACGTGTTCGTCGCTGAGCAGGCGTGTGCGTACCCCGAACTCGACGGCCGCGACACCGAGCCCGGCACCCGTCACGTGTGGATGGCTGACGACATCGGTGTGGTCGCCTATGTGCGGGTGCTCCAAGACGACGACGCAATTCGGATCTGCCGAGTCGCCACCCGGGAAGACGCTCGATCAGGGGGGCTCGCCGGCGCCCTGATCGAGCACGCCCTCGACTCGACCGACGGGCCATGGGTGCTCGATGCCCAGAGCTATCTGGCCGGCTGGTGCCGCGAGCGAGGGTTCGAGGACGACGGCGAGGAATTCATCGAGTACGGCATCGCCCACATACCGATGCTTCGGGAGTCCTGAGCGTCAGTCGAAGCGGATCACTCGCTCAGGGTCGATTCGTAGCCGCACAGTCGACCCGACCGCCGGGGCCGCTGGGAGGACGAACCGCAGACCGGCGCCATCGGCTGTGCGCAGACGGACGTCGTGGCCAACCCCGCGAAAGTGCACCCGGTCAACCGTCGCCTCGACATCCCCCATCGGGTCGATGACCGCAGCGTCCGAGCGCCAAACCTCGATCCCTGCAGGGCCCTCGATGACGTTGGTGTGCCCGAGTATCCGAGCGACGACGAGCGACCGAGGTGCGGCCCAGACCTCCGCAGGACGATCGGTCTGGTGCAGTCGGCCATCGTGCATGACACCGACACGATCCCCGAGGGCGAACGCCTCGTCGTGATCGTGAGTGACATGGATCGCGGCAGTGCCGGTCGCTTCGAGAACCCCGGGCAGTTCGTCGATTAGCCGATCGCGAAGATGACGGTCAAGCGATCCGAGCGGTTCGTCGAGCAGCAGCACCCGGGGCGCCGGAGCGAGCGCCCGAGCGAGCGCAACACGCTGCGCCTCGCCGCCCGAGAGTGTCGTCACCGCTCGCCGTTCATAGCCGGCGAGACCAACCAACTCGAGGAGTTCGCCCACGCGCTCCCGACGGGCGACCGGGGCGACCTCGTTCATACGAAGCCCGAACTCGACATTCCTGCCGACATCGCGGTGCGGGAAAAGGGCATGGTCCTGGAACATCAGACCAAACGGACGGGCCTCGGGTGCGGCAGCGCTGATGTCATCACCGTCGAGTGAGATCGTGCCCGTCACCAACGGCTCGAGTCCGGCGATAGCGCGCAATAGCGTGCTCTTGCCGCATCCACTTGGTCCGACCAACGCAAGCATCTCTCCGGCAGCAAGATCGAGATCGGTGTCCGCCACAGCGCGCAGATCGCCGAAACGCACCTCCACTCCGCGTAGCGCCAACATCACAACACCCCCTCGTCATCTCTGCGGCCCGATTCGATCACGAGCACCGCAGTCGCCACCAGCACCATGAGGACGACCGAAAGGGCCATCGCCTGCCCCCGAAGCAGGTCACCGGGCGTCGTCAGCAGCCGGAAAAGCGCAATCGGCGCGGTAAGATTCTCCGGACGTCGGGGCAAAAAGGACGTCGCGCCGAACTCACCAAGCGAGACCGCGAAGGCGAACCCGGCGCCCACAAGCAAGCCTCGCATCCCGATGGGCACATCGATTTCGCGACGAGCTCGGACCGGTGACGCACCCAGCACCGCTGCCGCCTCGTGGAGCGCTGGGTCGATCGACCGCAACACGGGCACCATCGTGCGGACAACGAACGGCACCCCGACAAGGGCATGGGCGATCGGAATGATCCACCAATTCGTGCGGAGGTCGAGCGGTGGTTCGTTGAGGGCGATGAGCATGCCGAAACCGATCGTTACCGCCGACGTACCGAGCGGAAGCGTGAGACCGAGATCGAAGATCCGAGCGATACCTCGGCGGCCGTGCACGACCACCAGCGAGGCCAGAAGCCCGACGAGCACAGCGAGCGCAGTAGCCGCAACAGCGAAGACGACCGAGTTCCACAGCGCCGTGGTGGCAGGTGCTGGCAGCTGCCGCGCCCGCTCCCCCAGAGCTTCGTAGTGGTCGAAGGCGTAGCCCCCACCCGTCGAGAACGACCGCTCGACCAGCACGCCGATCGGTCCGCCAAGCAACACCAGGCCGATGATGAGGTTGCCCCAGCACCAGGCGGGAGTTGCGGGACGACGACTCGACCGGGCGCCCCGACCGACGATCGGGCGATGACGCTCCAGGCGGGTTGAGAGAATGACGAGGGCCAGAACGGCGAGGAGTTGCAGAGCGGCAAGCGCGGCGGCGGTCTCGAGGTCGACGCGGGTGACCGCCTGTCGATAGATCTCGGTCTCGATCGTTGCCCGCCGAGGCCCACCGAGGATCAGCACCACACCGAACGACGTGAACGAGAACAAAAAGACGATCGCCGCAGCAGAGGTGACGGCGGGCTGAAGCCGAGGCAACGTGACCTCCCGGAAGGTCTGCCACGAATTCGCTCCGAGCACACGGGCCGCCTCCTCCACGCGTTGATCGAGGCCGGCCCAGTAGGAACCCACCGCCCGGACGACGACCGCATAGTTGAAGAACACGTGGGCGATCAGGACCGCCCAGACGGTGTGACGAAGCCGAAACGCGCCGTCGTCAAGTCCGGCAACTGCGAACACCTCGGTGAACGCACCAGCGACGACGACCGTCGGCAGCACGAACGGCACGGTCACGAGCGCCCGAATAAGTCGCTGACGTCGCGCCGACAACCGTGCGACGACCGATGCAGCGGGGATGCCGACGGCGAGCGTGAGCAAGGTGCTCGCAATCGCCTGCCAGATCGTGAACCAGGCGATGTCGCGTTGACGAGACGACGCAGCCAGATTGAGAAAGATCTCACCTCCCCCACCGCCGAGGCCACGCCACAGGATCGTGGCGATCGGGTAGAGGAAAAACGCAACGATGAATGCGGCAGGGACGACCACCAGCACCCCACGAGTGCTGAGGCCGAACAGTCGGTTCATCGCACGCTGCTCCGGATCCGTGCTCTCAGCCCAGGACGATCTCGACCCAACGCTCAACCCATGCGTCACGGTTCGCTTCGATGACGGCCGGTTCAATGGTCTGCGGATCGTCGGCAATCTCGACGAACTCGACGAACCCGGCCGGCAACGCTGCGGCCTCGAGTGCCGGGAAGACGAACATGTTGAGTGGCACGTCCTCCTGGAACATCGGGGTTAACATGAAGTCGATGAGCGCTTCCGCCTCAGCGCGGTGCTCGGTGCCAGCGAGAATGCCGGCGAACTCGATCTGACGGAAGCAGGAGTCGAGCAGCACACCGGTCGGTGCCGTGTCGACCGGCGGGTCGGCAAAGATGACCTCGGCAGGCGGACTCGACGCATACGAGACGACGATCGATCGGTCACCGCCACCGGCGGTGAACTCGCCGTAATAGGCGTCGGACCACCCGGCGGTGACACTGACGCCGTTGGCAACAAGGTCGGCCCAGTACTGCTCCCAGTCGTCGGTGCCATTGACGGTGGCGAGCAGGAAGGCGAGCCCGGGAGAGGACGACTCGGGCGACATCACGACGAATTGGTCTGCGTAGATCGGATCAGTCAAATCCTCGAGCGTGGTTGGCGCCTCAGCCCCCTCGGGTAGGGCGTCGATCCAATAGTTGACGCAGACGTCGCCGAAGTCGATCGGCGTGACGCGGTGCTGGTTGTCGATGCGCAGCTCGGGGGATACACCGTCGAGATTGCCCGACTCGTAGACCTCGAACAGTTCGGCGTCGAGCCCCCGCTGCAGGAAGGTGTTGTCGATGCCGAACATGACGTCGGCGAGGGGCGTGTCCCTGGTCAGGATCGCCTCGCTCACCATCGCGCCAGCGTCACCACCCTGCAGCAACTCGACGGAAATCCCCGTCTCGGCGGTGAACGCCTCAAGCACGGTGTCACTGACGACGAAGGAGTCGTGGGTCATCAACGTCACCGACCCGCCATCGGACAGCTCGGACTCGACGCTGTCGTCATCGCCGCACGCCGAAGCGAGCAGGCCAAAAGTGAGCAGGACCATCAGTGTTTTCTTCATGACTTCCTCCGCCGGCATTACCCGGATCAGGTTCGGTCGGGTCGTCGACGGTTGTGGTCGACCTCTCAGCCCGGCTCCCCGAGCTCCCCGGTTGGTTGTGATGAAAGCGTAACCGACGGCGACGGCGCCAAGCCCCTTCAGGCCACACGTTTGCCGTTTGACGCGGCTCAACGACCCTTGAAGTGGGGATCTCGCTTCTCTACGAAAGCTGTCATCGCTTCGACCGTGTCGGCGGTCGTGAACTGGTACGCCTGGCCCATGCCCTCGGCCTCCAGCGCCTCTTCAAGGGTCGAGGTGAACGACTGGTTGAGCAGCTTCTTGCTGGTGGCGAGCGCGATCGGCGGCCCGGCCTTGAGCTTTGAGACAAACTCTTCGACGACGGTGTCGAGCTCGCTGTGCGGCACGACCCGGTTGACGAGGCCCATCTCCTGGGCGCGGTCTGCGTCGAGAATGTCGGCCAGCAGCACGAGTTCCTTCGCCTTCTGCATTCCGACGATTCTTGGGAGGATGAATGACCCGCCGAAGTCAATGTTGAGCCCACGGCGAGCGAAGATCTCGCTGAACCGGCTTCGATCCGAGGCGAGCACAAAGTCGCAGGCGAGCGCCATGTTGAGACCTGCGCCGGCGGCGACACCATCGACCCGGGCGATTGTCGGCTTCGGCAGGGTGTGAAGTGTCTGGCAGGCTCGGCCGACCGATCGCATCCCGTCGAGCGGATGGCCTTCCCGATCCCGGGGATCGCCGCCCACATCGGCGCCAGAGCAGAAGTCCTCACCGGCGCCGGTGATGACGAGCACCCGGACCGAGTCGTCCCGTGCAACTTCGTCGAACAGGTCGTGCAGACCCGCCCAACCGGGTGCGGTGACTGCGTTGCGTACCTCGGGTCGATCGATCGTGATCGTGGCGACGCCGTCGGAGCGTTCGAGATTGAGGTACTCGACCATCAGGCGTTTCCGGTTGCCGGATATCGGGACGATGCCGACATCAGCCTTCGGCTCCCATGTCGGCGGCGAGGTAGAACGCAGCATCGATCGACTCCTTCGGACCGAGGACGTTCATTGCGATTTCGTCGACGCCGGCGGCGGCGTACTCCTCGAGACCGGCCCGCACCGTGTCGGGATCACCGGCGAGCAGCATGTCCTCGGGCCCCGCCATGCCTTCGCGGTCCAGCATCGCCCGGTACGACGGCAGCTGCCCGTAGATCTTCAGGGCCTCGGCTGTGGTGGCCCGAGCAGACTCGACATTGTCGGTGATCCACACGGGCACGCCGGCGGCGATCGCGCCCGGCCCGATACCCGGCCGGATGTGAGACGCGATGGTCTTCGGCCCCGTCATCCAGGTGATTGTGCCACCCGTGCGTTCACCGGCAAGCGCAAGCATCTTCGGGCCCATCGCAGCGAGCATGACCTCGGGGGCGGAGCCGGGGATGTTGATCTGGGTGTGGTGGGTGACGAACTCACCCGTGGTCGACACTCGCTGCTCGTTCAAAAGCGGGAGCAGGGCGTCGAGGTACTCGACCATGTGGGTGTAGGGCTTGCGCCACTCGATGCCGTACTGCATCTCCATCGCCGGCTGGTGGCTGGCACCGAGACCGAGACAGAACCGACCGCCGGTGGCCTGGTTGATCGTTCGGGACTGGGCGGCGAGTGTCTCAGCGAAGGTGGTCTGCATCGCGACGACCGACGTGCCGAGCCCGATATCGGGCACCTCACGACCGACGATGGCCAACGTCACCATCGGATCGGCGTTGAACACCTGGGGGTTCCAGTAACGGTGCAGGCCGGCGGCTCGAGCCCGCTCGGCAGTCTCGAGGGCAGCGTCGATCTCCGACGGAGAATCGAACCAACTGATCTTCACGGCGAACTCCTGTTCACATTCGGTCGAGAAGTTCGCGCTTCTTGGCTTCGAACTCCTCATCGGTCACCACGCCCCGACGGCGCAGTCGGTCGAGCTTTTCGATCTGTTCCGGGATCGACAACTGTGGTTCAGCGGGCGTTGCGGGAGCAGCTTCGGCCGCCGCCTGGCCGAGACGGCGGAGCCGACGATCCTCGAGGCCTTCGACCTGGCGGTAGATCTCGTTCTGCACGAGGTTCGGCATTCGGATGTCGGTGAACTCCTGGCGTCCGCCCTCACCGGCGGACTCGATGCCCAGGTCACCCGCACCGATGATCCGCTCGAAGATCGACTGTTTGAAGAACACCGTGTTGATCCGGTCGAGCGGGATCTCGATACCCTCCTTCGAGAACACACCTTTGCGGGACACGAGCCGCTCGTTTGTGACAACGAAATTGGTGGTCGTCCACTGCAGGTACGTGAATCCGAAGAAGCCAAGTCCCCCGAGGAAGAGGAGCAAAATCGCCCAGTCGAATGGGCCCCACCAACTCATCCGTAGGGCAGCGAGCGCGACGATAGTCACCACAGCGAGCAACGCACCGGCTGGCGCGAGACACCACCAATGCGGGCGAAGATCAAGGACGAGGTCTTCGTCCTCGGTCAACAGGTGGGTGGGGAACGGCACGGGCCGACACTAACCCGCCGTCGCCGCAGAGGCCTCCGCTGTGTCGGTCGGGAGCGGGGGCAGTCGAAGAGTCAACAGCCAGGTGAGCGCTGCGAACGCGGCCGAACCCCACATCGCAAGTTCGAGCCCACCCCCGAGATAGAGCACCCCGCTGAGCAGAGTGCCGACGAGTCGGCCGGAGGCGTTGGCCGAGTAGTAGAAGCCGACATCCATGCTGACCTCGTCGTCGCCTGCGTAGGCGAGGATCAGATACGAGTGGAGGCTCGAGTTCAGCGCGAACACGATCCCGAAGACGATCAGCCCGCCCAGTACTGCG
>MDTB01021126.1_pt1 | contig 19354 bp, 17 predicted proteins | sample 811161 | NCBI WGS metagenome assembly MDTB01 (sample SAMN05326650, study PRJNA326480) | marine metagenome | isolation source: seawater | place: Mediterranean Sea | collected 2009 | reverse complement strand
TGATTTTGTGATATTAACTGGATTGAGGAGAGTTGAGAATATCTACTTACAATATTTAGATGGAATATTATCAAATGATGCTTTTGATAGAATTGGAATGAGTTTTTATAGAAGACAATATGCAAAAGAAGCTTGGGAAAAATACAAAGGAGGGTTCGATAGTGATTTCGTTACCTTTTTTGAAAAATTTAGAGATGAAGTAAAATAATATAATTGGATATGCATAGATATTTATCATTACTGTTATTTGTGTGGTTGGCTATTTGGGGATGCGAGGATAATGATGAATGTATAGATGAATCGAAGATATCCAATATTTCTTGTTATGAAATTTATGCTCCAGTTTGTGGCTGTGATGAATTGACTTATGATAATGATTGCTATGCTGAAAATGCAGGTCTTACCGAATGGATTGAAGGTGAGTGTGAATGAAAAATAGAACTATAATCAAGTCCTATATTATTTTATTTATTAAAAATAGATATAGTATGCATTATTTAATTTATTTGATATTATTAAGCTCTTCATTGATGTCAAAAGACATACAGATAAGAAAATCTGGTACGATGCAGATGCAAATCCCTGTAATTGGAATTGTTGAAACATCATTTGATCATACTATTTCAAACCGCTTTTATAAAAAGATTATGAAATATGATGCAGAGAGTTGGCTGGCTAGTCCATTTATTGATAGTGAAACAGGAACGATTATTACTGATGGAGCAGATAAGGTTTTGCAGTATGACCTTGAAGAAAAGGAATATTGGATGGAGAGCCTCGAAGAATATTTTAATGAATCTGATTCAAGTGCACCTTCAGAGGAACCTGTAGAAGATGATACTTCATCAGAATCAAGTTGGTTAGGAGAATTTTCATGGGCCTTAAATGGCAGTGAATTCCCGGCAGATGTGAAGAGAATTCCAGATCCGAAAACGATAACTGTTAATGGATTTAAAACTAAAAAATGGACAACCACCGTATTAGACTCATCAAACAATACGATACTCCAATTAGAAGAGTGGTTTGTTGACACAATTTCACTAAAGACCACCTATGATTCCCTTAGAATTAATTTAATGGATAGGTTAAAACCAAATAAAAAGAAAAAGAAGAAAAAATCAGAAACAGACTTTCAGAGTTCGCATAGCATAGCCAAATTAATAGATGAGAACACCTCTATTGACAGCTTAAAAGGATATAAAATAAAAACTTCTATGCATATTTATGAAGATGATGAGGCAGTGGTTTCAGTAGGTTTTGAATTAAAAGAATATTCTGTTTCATCATTTGACTCTTTATATTTTACAGTTCCTAAAAAATATAAACTCATCAACAAAACTAAATAATGTCGTTCAACAATCACGAAAAGAGCCCAACATTCGTGAGGTGTACTAAATAACAATGAAACAAAAATTCGCTATTATAATAATTGTATTACTTATTGGATGTTCTTCAAAAGAAAATCTTTACAAGTACCCGACAACTAAAGAGATAGAACATTTTGATACTTATCATGGTGTATCAGTGGCAGATCCATATAGATGGCTTGAGGACGACAGGTCAATTGAGACAGCAGAATGGGTTCATTCACAAAACAAATTAACCTTTCAATATTTAGAAAATATATCATTTCGTGACAAATTAAATAAAAGGATAGAGCAATTAAATAATTACGAAAAAATCAGCTCTCCATTTAAAAGAGGTAAATACGAATACTTTTTTAAAAATTCTGGACTCCAAAATCACTCAGTTCTTTACAGACGTCCAGCAGGTACAACAAAGGATGAAGAAATATTTCTCGATCCTAATGAATTTTCTATTGATGGTACTGTTGCCCTAAGAGGTATTTATTTTAGTGAAGATTATTCAAAAGCATCTTATTTAATAACAGAAGGTGGATCTGATTGGAGAAAAGCAATAACTATAGATGTAGAATCTAAAAAAATCATTGAAGACACATTGAAAAATATAAAATTTAGTGGAGTATCCTGGAAACAGAATGAAGGGTTTTATTATAGTAGTTATGATTTGCCAAATGGGAAAAGTGTTCTCTCCTCTAAAACTCAATTACATACTGTTTATTTTCATAGATTAGGTGAACCTCAATCTAATGATGAATTTGTTTTTGGGGGAGACGTCCAACCTAATAGATACATTTACTCATTTGTTACTGAAGATCAAAACTATTTAGTTATTTCAGCTGCTACAACTACTTCTGGGAATAAAATATACGTTAAAAATTTAGGGTCGCCTGATAACAGTTTTATCGAAATACAAAACAATTATCTATCAGAATTCAATTATGTTTATAACACTAAAAGTAAATTTTATTTTTACACAAATAATGATGCTCCAAATTTTCAACTAATTTCCATAGATATAAATAAGCGAAGTAATCAGTCTGTTGTTATACCTGAAAAAGATAACGTACTACGAGTCCAATCTGCAGGGAAATATTTCTTTGCAAATTATTTAATTGATGCCAAATCTAAAATAATACAGTATGACCTTGAAGGTGAATTTATTCGCGAGGTTGCACTTCCCGCGATTGGAACAGCTAATGGTTTTAGTGCTAAAAATAATGAAATTGAGTTGTACTATAGTTTCACATCGTATGTTTATCCTACTACAATATTTAAATATAATATTGAAAAAGGTTTATCAACCTTATATGAAAAGCCCAAGATTGATTTTGAAGTTAATGATTACATATCAGAACAGGTATTTTTTACAAGTGCAGATGGTACAAGAATTCCTATGTTTATAACATATAGAAAATCACTAAAGTTAAATGGAAAAAATCCAACAATTTTATATGGATATGGAGGTTTTAATATCAGTATTACTCCTAGATTTAATGCTTCAAACATATCTTGGCTCGAAAATGGAGGTGTATACGCAGTTCCAAATTTGCGAGGGGGTGGAGAATATGGTAAAGATTGGCACGATGCAGGGATAAAGATGAAAAAACAAAATGTTTTTGACGATTTCATTTCTGCTGCAGAATATCTTATCAAAAATAATTATACATCATCTGATTACTTGGCTATAAGAGGTGTATCGAATGGTGGTTTGTTAGTCGGTGCAACTATGACTCAGAGACCAGATTTAATTAAGGTCGCTATTCCTGCTGTGGGCGTTTTGGATATGTTGAGATATCATCAATTTACGGCAGGAGCAGGTTGGTCGTATGATTATGGAACTGTAGATGACTCAAAAGAAATGTTTGAATACCTAAAAAAATATTCTCCTGTTCATGCTATAAAAAACAATATTGAATATCCTGCTACTTTAGTCACCACATCTGACCATGATGATAGAGTAGTACCAGCGCATTCTTATAAATTTATCGCAGGTTTACAAAAAGTTCAAAAAGGAAAAAACCCTACGTTAATTAGAATACAAACCAAAGCAGGTCATGGAAGTGTAAGCTTAGATCAAAGAATTGTACTAGAGTCCGATATATATAGCTTTATTTGGCTAAATATGGGCACAATTCCTAATTTATAATTTCAATATATAGTAAGTTATTTTACTTTTTTATCCAAATAGATAAAATGATAGAAATGCATCCAAATACACCAGCTTTTCTATTAGATATTTGATAGGGAGATTATTATGAAAAAAATTTGGGATAAAATTCCATCACAGTATCAAGGATACTTAGTAGTTATATTTCTTTTTTTATTGGTTATCTGGTCAATATGGTCTGTTTGGTATAAGGCATCGAGTTAGGGCTAAGCCCCAAATTCGTAAATCTTCTTGTTTATATGGTCTTATAAAATGAAGGAAAGATACCAAAAGGAGAAAAAAGTAAAAAATTTTCTTAGATTGTTTATCCAAATTTCAAATCATTTCAATTAATATAAACATATGACTAACCAGTTACAATTCGGATATGATGAGTCTAACAAAGACAATTTTATTGAAAATGATAGCCTTAAAATTAAGTATTATGAAAATTATTTTGAATTAAAAGATTCAGACAGATTAATGTCGAAGTTGAAAACTAATATTTTGTGGAAAAGGGATTTAGCTACGGTTTTTGGAAAAAAAATCGTTATGAAGCGGAAAATAGCATGGTATGGTGATCAAGGTAAATCTTATACTTATTCCGGTCAGACCCTGCATCCAAATAAATGGAATAATGTATTATTAGAAATCAAGCACCGTATTGAAGAAGTTAGTTCTACAAAATTTAACAGTGTACTTTTGAATAATTACAGCAATGGTGAGGTTGGGATGGGCTGGCATAGTGATGATGAAAAAGAACTTGGTCAAAACCCTGTGATAGCTTCAGTTAGTTTTGGAGCAGAGAGAGACTTCTTTCTTAAACATAAAACAAAAAAGGATTTAGATAAAACAGTAATTAATCTAAAAAATGGTTCTCTGCTTCTAATGCTTGGAAACACACAGCACTTCTGGAGCCATTCAGTACCAAAGAGGATGAAAGTAAAAAATCAAAGAATTAATCTTACATTTAGAAAAATTCTTTAGCTTAAAATTTAAAATTTTCAATCGTCACAGCAGGTTTGTGAGGATAATTAAAGATTCGTCTGATATGTAATATATTGATATTAACAGTGCCTATCCGTTCTTGGAACTAGTGTGATATGCTAATCGAACAAATGAATTAAACCTTTTATTCTTAACCCTTCTAAATATTAGGTTTAGTTCGCCCTTCATATATGTTCGCGTTTTAAATTTATACTTTCTCTCTTTTGTAAGTAGGTGCTTTTCACGGACAAGAGAATTAGTATCCCCATTTTTAATACGATGTGATATGCGTGACGTGGGTAGCGCGATTTGATGGATTGTTGGTTAGTGCTTATTGTGAACATAGGAAGTTAGTAAATATAAATATAGATTGTGATTGGAATCGACCGAATCATGACCTACTATAAGTTAGCGACACGCAGGCCAAGGAAAAGTTAGTTTAATTTATACTTTTTATAAATATGTTAAGTTGTTGTGATATAGTTTTTTATGTAAATCAAAATGTTCTTTTATTATGGATTCCTTGTTATCGTATTGTTACAAATATTCTAAAGTATACTGATTGTATGGGACCTTGCCACTGGCTTTATTTATAGTATATTGGGTAGATTAATAAATGACTATACAGTTTATAACAAAGTTCTTGACTGTAAGATAAAATGTTTTTTAAAACTATATTAGTTTTAATGATGAACATTGTCTCAATGGATAAAATAAATGATATTAAGGATTTAAAATGGAGTAATAGGGTTCTTGTTATTAGAGCTGAAGGTAAAATTGATTTATCTGATAAAGTTAGTCCTTTTAAGGAAAAATTTGAAGAAAGAGATTTTATTGTTGTATATGTAAGGAAACAAAAGACATTTATCAAAAACAAGATAATGTCAAAAACATTTTCGAAATCATTATTTCAAAAAATTAAAAATATTTATAGCAACCAATATTTTATTTTAATAGGTAAGGATGGTCAGGTAAAAAATTCTTATCCATCATCAATTGAAGTTGAAAAAATACTTTATGATGTTGATGAAATGCCAATGAGGAAATACGAAATGATAATTAGAAAAAAATAATTTTACTTTTAATGTAAACCTGTTGATAACCAGCTATATCTTTTTTTTCTGGTAATTCAAAACTCCACCAAGAATAAATATATATTATTATTCCTATAATGAAAAATATCATTAAGTAAATTGTCCATCGAAAAAATTTATTCATCTATTTCTTTAGTAATATTTTGTTTCCCCATTTAAAAATTTAACAAAGCCCCACATTCTTGGGGTTTATTATTTTGCGGGATAATAATAGCATATTGGGGTTATTGTCGTAGCAACGTTAACCGCAAAAAAGAGATTAAAAATTACTAATAATTAAGAAAACATCTCCTAATAAAACCATTTGATTTTTATTGGGAATATGAATAATTTTTAAGCGTTATGAGCGTTTTAACTAAAAGAAAGGAAAAAAAATGTATAAAATATTGATAATGTTTTTTATGTCACTATTGTTTTCTCAAACCGCCCAGGTTCAAATAGTACACAATTCACCATATCCAACTGTTGATATCCATGTGAATGGAAGTTTGGCACTTGAAAATGTTGCGTACAGAGACAATACGAGCTTATTAGATTTGCCTACAAATCTTGAAGTTGGTATAGCGCCGGCAGGAGATGATGTGATTGCAACATTTCCATTTGAACTTGCTGCAAATGAGTCGTACGTGGTCTTCGCATCTGGTATATTAAACGATGAGTCGCACCCGTTTAGTTTGTTGGCATCAACCTTAGAACAAGAAGCAGTAGATAATCAAAGTTTTGCACTAAAGGTTATGCACGGTGTGACAGATGCTCCAGCTGTAGATATCTACGCAAATGGTAATCTACTGGTAGATAGTCTAGCTTATGGTAATTTTGGAGGTTATTTGCAGGTTCCAGCAGCAGATTACACCCTAGACATTACTGCACATGGTTCTCTTGAGTCAGTCGCCTCATTTAGTGCACCATTGTCTGGCCTTGGTGGTGGAAGTGGTGTGGTCTATGCATCGGGATTTTTGAGTCCTGCAGAGACAGATTCAGCTTTTACGTTAATGTTAGTCACTCCAAGCGGAGATAATCTTGAATTACCTCCAGGCGAATCTGCTTTAGCTACGGATTATGATAATTACGCGTTACCTAAGAATTATCTTGTAATGCAAAATTACCCCAATCCATTTAATCCAGTTACAACTCTAAGATATGAGATTTTTCAAAACTCCAAGGTTGATATAACAATATACGATATTCTAGGAAATATCGTAAACAATATTTACAGCGGGTATCAAAATCCAGGGTTTAAAACTTTAGATTGGGATGCTAAGAATAATGCTGGAGACATTGTTGGTTCGGGTATTTACTTTTATAAGATACAAGTCGGAAGTTCTTATTCAATTAATAGAATGATGTTTCTAAAGTAAATCGTATAACAAAGAAACAAGAAAAGCCCCACATTCGTGGGGCTTTTTATTTATAGTATAAGATTGATTTGTTTAGTTGTGAAAAATATTAAGTAGAACGAATCCACTAGACCTTGTCACTGGCTTTGGTTTTGATTTAATGGATGAAAATTTCTTTTCTTTTATTAAAGTAAATATTACGCAAGGTATTATATAAAAGATATCCATAGGGATGTTAAAAAATAAGTAACTAACGATAATCAAAATAATATGTGAAGTGATAATAATCTTTATGCTTAATGATTTTTTATTATGAAAAAAATATATTAATAACAAGCCAAGGAATATGTTTAGAGGTATAAGGTATTTGACTATTGAAATATGGTAATTGGTGTCAAAAGGAATGGATAGTATACCTACCTTATAAAACATAAAATAAATAATAATATAAAATATTATACTAGTTGGCCATAATACATATGTTTGAAACCAATACCATTTCATAAGGTTACTTTTACTTTTTATTTATATTTGTTATTTAATAGGCATTTTTTCCGAAAAATACATTCAGTATCTATATTTGTAAGTTTTCTTTTCCTAGAATCACATTTAAATTGTGTTATTATGGTTGATATAAAAAAAATATTATTCGTCATATTATTATTAATTTTGAGTTGTAACGGTTACAAGCCCTTAGATTTTTCCAAATTAGCTAACAGAGGAGGAATAGTTTACTATATTAATTCGGATACTCGATTTAGTGGAAATTGTATTAAGTATTATCCTACTGGAGAGGTAGAGATGAAAGCAAAGTTTAAAGATGGTATCCTTATTCAGGGTTCTTATTTAGCTATGGATGGCTCTATTTATGAAAGTACTGAAGTGATTAATGATACTATAATATATATGGAATGGTTCAGCAATGGACAAAAAAGATGGGAAAGTAGAACTGTAGAAGGGAACAGTATTTATGTTAGTAGATGGCATGAAGATGGTAGTATAAGGCAAGAACTTTTTGATTGGGAAAAGAAAGTTTCGAATGATGATTTATGGGAAATACCTTTGAAATATATCATAAAGAGTTCATTGGATAACGTAGAAAAACAAAATGTATTATTTTTCATGCATGGAAATGGAGCGAACTTATGGAAATATGAAAATTATTTGATAAATGAGTTTAGTGATAATTATGTAACCGTAATTCTTCAGGCACCTTATGAAGTATCGCTAGCGTCAGATAAATGGACTTGGTTTGATCATGATATTTCTTATCGTGACACGAGTTTTAATGAAGAGCATTTAAATAAAAGTTTAGAAAGTGTATTAGTTAGTATTGACAAAATCAATGAAAAAGAAAAAATTAACCCTGCAAAAATATTTGTTGGAGGTCAAAGCCAAGGTGGAATAATGGCATGTAAACTAGCCTTGGAACACCCTGAAGTGATTGATGGTTTTATTGCTCACAATACTTTATTGCCGAATGTTTACCAAGCCAAAGCCAACAAATCTGAGTATTCAACATTGAGAGGATTAGTAATCAATGGTGAGTACGATAAAACAATAAACCCAATCAATTCAAAACAAATAACAAATACTTTTCTTGAATTGGGAGTAAATATAAAATCAATAGAATTCAAAATGGGTCACGAATTTCCAAAGGTATCAAGAGATGCGATTAACGATTGGATGGTTCAAAACAACTAAAATAAATACTAGATAGTACATTTTTCATTAAATGATTTTTCCATTTTAATAAAAATATGCCCCATATTCGTCGGGTTTTTTATTTTTGAGAGGATGGTTAGATTTAAGCCAAAAAATAATGTTAAAGAAAATTTTTATTTTACTTTTAATTACTCCACTTTGCAGTAATCCAAAATACCCTGAAAATAATCAAACTATTTTTTCTACACATATTCCGTTTAATTGGAATCAAACACCTGATGTCATTTTTTATAATTTGTCTGCCCATAACTCTGATTCTAGTTCATCAATTAATATAATTGATAGTACTCTGATTTATATTGATAGGAATACGTTTTATTGGGGTGACACTATTTATTGGAAATTAAAAGGGTATAATTTGGATGGAATTTGTATTTATAATTCAGATTTAAATCAATTTCAAATAGGATTGAAAAAATTCAATAATGTTGAATTGGTTAATTCAGATACAATAAATATGAATGGTGGTATAACCTTTTTTGGCACATGGTATGATTGGTCCTCTGGTGCAATAGATGAAAATGGTAAAGAGGTATGGAATGATGGTGATTTACAATCAATGTTGTGTCATATTGATGAATACGGACAAATATTTGGTTCACAAGATTATCCTTTTGATAATGTTCCTAACAGAGGAATTCAGTTTAATAGTAAGCACGATATCCTTTGGGTAGAGCCGTTAAATATGCGTTTAGACCCTCACGATCTTAAACGGTTACCAAATGGTAACATAATTGGATTAAAATCTGTTAGTGAACTTGGTCCCATCCCAATTGGACCTTGGCAGAATCACTATCAGAATCTTGGCTATTTAGCTGATGGTGAGACCAATGAAGTAAATTGGGTTGCTCAAAAAATTATCATATTCAATCATTTATCAAATGCCATTGACTGGGAATGGAATCCTTTCAATTATTATAGTTTAGATGATTTTGATAGTCATTTAGGAACATGGTGGAATGTGGGATGGGGGTATGACTGGTTACACAGCAATTCTTTATATTTTGAAGAAAATAATGCCGAGATTTATTACTCTAATAGGCATATATCCAGAGTCTCAAAAATTAGTTACCCTGAGGGTGACCTTATCTGGATGATGGGATTGCCAGAGAACTATATGACTAATGGGAATAGTCATTTATGTAATAATATATTATTTAGTTGGCAGCATGATGTTAAAGTTTTACCTAATGGTAATATTTTGTTATATGATAATGGAAACTTAAGTCATCAATTATTTGATTTAGACTTACCAAGAACAAGAATCTTAGAGATTTCTATTGATTCTGCAAATTTCTGTAGTTTAGTTTGGGAATATGAGTTACCTCAAGAATTATATGCTATTGGAATGGGAAGCACTCAAATATTAAGCAATGGTAACATCCAAATAACATCAGGAAATCAATGCGGAACAATACTAGAAATAAATAGATTAGGTGAAATAGTATGGCAAGCTCAATTAGGTTTAGATGATTGCCAAAATAGTTTATATAAGGGATTTCGAGTCAAATCTCTTTATCCTTATCTCTATTCAGTCATTATAAATAATTATACTGAAATAACTGTAGAGCAAATTCAAGAAGGCGTATTTCTTGCTAATAACGAGGGTTTGGAGTTTGAAATGTATAATGAAGGAAGTGAAGATTTGAATATTGTATACTTTCTTTCAAAAATAGATAGCATCGAAGAAATAATTATCTCTGACACGTTTCAACTTCAAATTCCATTAGGTCAGCATGCTGAACAAACTGTTTATTTTGATAATCTTGATTCAGGCTTACATCAAGTTGAATTAAATATTTTCAAATTTCCACTTTATAACTCGCCAGAAAAAATTAATTTTACTATAAATATTGATCAAGAATTATCTGTAAATAATTCACAAGAAAGAGAAATTAAGCATAGCAGTAATTTCCCAAACCCTTTTAATCCTATAACCACTATAACTTACGATTTACCGAAATATTCTTTTGTAGAAATAATTATATATGACCTATTAGGAAATGTAATTAGGAACCTAGTCAATGCTGATCAATCCTCAGGCTATAAATCTGTTCAATGGAATGCAATCGATAATCAAGGTCGTCCTGTATCGGCAGGAGTTTATATCTACAGAATAGAAGCAGGTGATTTTAGGCAGAACAAGAAAATGATATTGTTAAAATAGAATAATCATTAGTAATCAAGCCCATATTCGTGTGGTTTACCTTCAAATATATTACCTATAAGACTATTGTTATTATATCAATAGTCTGTTTTTCATTCTTCTTCGTCCGATTGTATTGTTTCTGGTTTGTTTTTAGATAAAAAGTAAAGATATCCTTGATATCCTAGTACGAATAAACCAATGATATAGAAAGCAATTTGAGGAATCATTTCATTGACATAGAGTAAGAGTGCTATTACAAAAAGAATATGATTATAAAATTTATTTTTTTCATTATTATTTCCGTCAAAATTGAGAATAATGAATATTATTATAATCAGTGCAATTATTAAAAATAGTATATTCATACTATAAATCTAATATTGTATGTTTGTGTAGCGTAGGGATTTATATATATGTACTAGTACTTTGTTATAAATCTAAAGCTAAACTGAATATATATTTTTACTCTTAATTGATTACTTTTCAATATTATCAATATTTCACATTAATATTGTATCATATGTCTATTCATGTAAATAATTTATCAAAAGAATTTAAAATTTTTAAAAGAGAAGCCGGTTTAAAAGGTGCTGTTAAATCGTTTTTTGATCGAAAATATGAAAATTTTCAGGCATTAAAATCTGTTTCCCTTGAAGTGAATGAAGGTGAAATAATTGGAATCCTTGGTGAAAATGGTGCTGGTAAAACAACTCTTATAAAAACCTTGGTTGGGCTTTTACATCCTTCATCTGGGACTGTTAACATTAATGGTTTTAATCCTTCGGAACGAAAAAATGATTTTCTTAAGACTGTATCTATTGTTATGGGACAGAAAAATCAATTATGGTGGGACATTCCTGCAGGAGAAAGTTTTTTATTAAACCAGAAAATTTATCAAATCCCGGAACATCAGTTTAAAGAAACATTGGATGAGATGCTGGATCTATTAGATGTACGGGAAAAAGTGAATGTACAAGTCCGGCGATTATCTTTAGGCGAGCGTATGAAAATGGAAATTATCGCAGCATTGCTTCATCGCCCAAAAATTGTATTCTTAGATGAACCTACAATTGGTTTAGATGTAACATCCCAATCAAGAATTAGAGAATTTATTACAAAGTATAATCGTAACTATGGAACGACCTTTTTGCTTACAAGTCATTATATGAATGATATTCAAGCACTTTGCAAACGTGTTTTTATTATTCATAAAGGTGAAGGATTATATGATGGAGATTTTAATCAATTAGTTAAACGAATTAATCCTAAAAAACGTCTCCAATTTGAATTTTCCACAAAAATAAAATATTTACATTTGGATGGTATTCTCGAAGGGCCAAATATTAAATTAAAAGAACAATTTCTGACAGCAGAATTACCAGAAAATGAAATGACTGGATTCTTACAGAGGCTATTTGATTTGGATAATCCGACTTCATTTTCATTAGAAGAATTGCCAGTAGAAGAAACGATGAAATCTTTTTTCGCAAACCCTGAAAAATTTCTACCCAAAAAATAAATGCAAATCGCGGTAATAAAATATTATACCGTTATGCGAATGACTTGGATTCAAGCATTGGAATATAAGGCAAATACTGTGGTAGGCTTATTTGCAGTTTTTTCGGGGATTCTAATTGAATATATCCTTTGGGAAAGAATATATGAAACCAGGGGATTAGAGCTTATCAATGGTTTTACTTTAAGTCAGCTTATTGTTTACATCTTTTTTGGGATAATGGTTGGACAACTAAAGTCTTCCTGGACTACTTCATTTGAAATGATTGATTGTATTCGTAGCGGTGGCTTAAATAAATATCTTATCCGACCTGTATCATTTTTCTCCTATCACTTTTCACTTTTCATTGGCTACAATTCACTTTTTTATTTCAGCTATTTTACAATGATTATACTTTTCCAAATATTTTTTCCTGGTTGGGCTTTTCACCATCCAATTCAAGTTATTGGATTTATTTTGTTTTTAGGTTTGGCTGTTTTTTTATCTTATTGTATTTATTTTTTAATGATTTGTTCTGCGTTCTGGTTTGGCGAGGTTAGAGTTTTAATTTTGGCATTTAATTTGTCGAATCGTGTTCTCGCAGGATCCATTATCCCCTTGGAGTTTTTTCCAGATTATATTTTGAAAATAATTCATACTACGCCGTTACCATTTTTGGTGAATGTTCCTGTTAATATTGCTCTTGGAAATATCCCTATTGAAGAATGGTCTCTATTATTTATCAAAGGGAGTATATGGACATTGATAATGTTAATATCAGGGAATATCTTTTATAAAATTGGTATTCAAAAATATGAGGGATATGGTGGTTAGATATCTCTCTTTGTGGTGGTCGTTTTTTTCAAATACCCTTACTCGAGATATGGAGTTTAAGGCCAATTTTATTGGAAGCTTAATTGTTGATGCTATTTATTATGGTGTCCATTTTTTCTTTTTCTCCATTATATTTTCTTATGTGGATGTTTTAGGACAGTTTACCGCTGCCGATGTGAAAATATTTTTAGTTATTACTTTTTTAGGAGATACCGTTTACATGATGCTTTTTTCTGGAAATTTATTTTCCTTGAACCGATTAATCGTATCGGGTGATTTAGACTTTTCTCTAATAAGACCAGTGAATGGGCAATTTATGGTATCTTTTCGCTATGTTAAATCTTATGCCATAATCAGTCTTGGAATTTTAGGATTGCTCTTAGCAAAACTGATTTCAGAAAATCCAAATGAAATATCATTTTATAATATTCTTTTGTTTTTAATTTCATTTTTAATTGGTCAATCAGTTTGGTATTCTATAGATTTTATGATTGGTTGCCTTGCATTTTGGTTTAAAAATTTTACAGTTGGTGGTTGGTTGAGTCATGAATTTTTAAAATTTGCCGAACGACCAGATTCAATATATACTGGATTATTAAGACGCACGATGTTTACTATATTACCGATGGCCTTGTTATCCTCAATTCCAGCAAGAATGCTCATTTATGGCCCAGGTTGGAATTTTCTTTTATGGCAAATTTTTATCGCAATTATTTTTGTTAGTTTATCCAGAATTGTTTGGAAAACTGGTATTCAAAAATATGAGTCGGCTTCAAGTTGAACTAAATTAGTAAGTGAGACTCAATTTAAGACAAGTTTTTTGTTTGAGGTATATTGCAGGAAAGATAACGATATCGTTCTTCGATAAGTAACCATAAGGATCCCATTTTGTTTTTGATAATGTTAATAGAAATATATATAGTTTTAATAAAAGGTGACTTCAAATGAATTACCTACCCAAATCTAAATGGACATCGATTAATAAAATCAATGGATGGAGACATTATGAAGTGTTAAATATTTTTAAAAAGAAACAAAAAGTTGAAATGTTTAGTGTCTGCGAAAGGAATATGAAGGTTATGATTCCAATAGATGATTTAAAAGATAAATCCAGATGGGTTAATGGTTGGGTCGGTAAAAATGACAATATCAATTTTGGCTAAAAACCTCATATTGTTTCCGGAAAGTCCCATGTTCAAGAGTTTTTTTGAAAGTTTGGACCCATTTTTCAACGGACAAGCAAAATTAACCGTCAAATACATTATCTCTCGATATAGGGTGTATTTTGCCGATTTTAATACCAGTGTAGTTTGATAATCGGATAAAGGAATTGAACGATTTTTCTTTCACAGCTGTAAATATTAGATTTAGCTCGCATCTCATTTAGTTTATTGCTCTTGATTATTCCTTGGTGTTTCTGAGAATGAGTTGTTCTGTTTCTATAAGATGGTTATTCAGTTTCCAGTTCCAGTATTTATTTTTATGCCTAATGGGAGTAGCTTGGGATGATGGATTGGCAGGTAAAAACTTGTCCTGAAAATAGGATTTGATTATGTTTTTGTTAAGGTCGCAGTTTGACTTATACCAATGATGATTTTCCTTTAAAATGGTTTCAGAAAACTTATGAAAAGTTATTATATTTTTACTTTATCAAAATAAAATAAGTTACTGTAAAATATGTATTTATATAAATATAAAAAATTCTTCTAAAGAAAATAATAACCCTAATAAAAAATAACAACACCCCCATATCCGTGGGGTTTTTTGTTTGTAGGATCATGAGTAGATTTGGATATGCATAGATATTTATTACTTATTATGTTATTAATTCTATCGGGCTGTGAAGAAGAAGATAATTCTCTAAGGCTAATTAATTCTTCCATTAATAATGGTAGTATTTTAGACTCTGAATCTGGAGTTTTTCTTAGATTCTCTCGAAAAATTTCTGATGAGGAATTTGATGCTGAAACTATTAACAGTTATTCCGATTATACTATAGATCTTCCAGATACAATTGATGTTGATGATAATCTTTATCAAACAGATTTAGTCAGCTTTATATATTTTATAGATAATTCAAATTATATTAAGCTAAATAATCAACCTCAATCTTTCATATATGATTCAAGACATAATTATGTTTTGCTTTTTGATATAACTACTGAATTGTTTCCATCTGGAACAGATTTGGGATTTCAACCAAATAATGGTACAAATATTTTAATAATTGGCGATGAGGAAATCCAATTTTCTTATGATCCTACCTTTGATTTAAGAATAGTACCAAATCCATATATTCAGAATTCAGGATTTAATGAACATGAATTTCTTAAGCAAATTAGATTTACAAATTTGCCAGAATTTGCAATTATTGATATATATAAAATTAATGGTGAAGAATTTATTCACAGATTGATACATGATAGTTCTGATAGTGGTAATCTGTCATGGGATCTTCGCAATTATAATAATCAAGAAATCCTATCAGGATTTTATATATATAGAATCGGAACTGATACTACAGACTCTGGATATTTAAATTATTTAATTAATGGTTATTTTTCATATATTATTGATAAGTGATTAACTAACGTAGGCTTTACTTTATCACGCTCTCGAAAAATCCAATATAATCGATTAAAATTTGAAATATAAAATGGATTCACAAAGATTACATTCCCTTGATGCCATGCGTGCGTTCCTTATGCTGCTGGGTGTGTATTTTCATTTATCCTTAGCGTATACCACTTTTGGTGATGATTGGGCGAGAGACCTCAATTCGATTAGTCCAGTATTTGACAATTTTTTTGGTACTGTACATTATTTTAGAATGCATGCATTTTTTCTAATTGCTGGTTTTTTTGGGTCTCTTCTTTATCACAAGAGGGGCGTTAGAAAAATGATTTTTAATCGTTTCAAAAGAATCTTTTTACCCCTGATTATTTTTATATGGCCTGTGGGATTATTGTCATCGTATTGTGAGAGGTTTTCACATGCAAGAAATGATGGACAGAGCATTTTGGAATCATTGATAAATAGTTTGAGTATTTTTGAAGTTGAATCCCCGTTAGAATTATTTCCTTGGTATTCTACAGACCATCTATGGTTTCTAAACTATCTATTTTTTATGTCGCTGCTTGCTTGCTTTTTAAAATTGATTACACCTCAGGGTAATATAATATCAAATGGGATTAGGAAAGTGATATCAATTATTTTCTTAAAACCGTGGATAGGCATGGTTTTATTTTGTTGTTCTTTTGGTACTTTAATGATGTTACTTGTAAAAAGTATGGCTCAGGGTGATGCTCATTGGTGGGCGTGGTTATGGTTTCTACAATGGAAAGCGATTAAATCATTTTTAGCATTTGGGTTTTTCTATATCATTGGATGGCACATGTATCATCATAAAGATCTAATCAATCGTTTAAGTGTAAAAAGGCAATTTAGCATTCTCGTAGTATTTGCAACTTTATTATGGGGGCTGTTTTATGGTATCTACAAGGTGTACCCGTTCAGTCCATATCCACAGATCCATTATAGTTTGGGTTCACTCAATAATGTTACTTTTAACATTGACATGTCAGAATTTGATTTTAGCCAGTTTAATAAAGAAGAAAATGAATTCAGAGGTATATTCATTCAAGGTGCTTTTAATGACTGGTGTGGGGAATGTGATAACAAGATGATTGATGAGGATGGGGATGGTATCTATACGAAAAATATTCAAATGTTTAATGGTGATTATAAATTTATTTTCACGATAAATGGTTGGGATGGCGTAAAAAGAGATAAGGAAAATAATTTTCAAGAATGGATATCACCTGGAAAAGAAGGGTTGAAATGTGACATAGCTCCTGAGTTTAGTGAGTATGTCATTCAAGTATTTAGAGAGGATGTTGTATTAGATCCAATATGTTGGAAAAAATGTACCGATTGTGATGGAAATATCATTAATCTTACATTAAATGGGAAAAAAGAAACCCTAAAGCATCATCCAATCAATCTGCTCCATATATTTCTATGGAATTCGGGTGTACCTATCTATGTCATGCTTATAATGGCACTTTGTATACGATTTTTCAATACTGGATCTAAGACAATGAGATATGTGAGTGATTCATCATACTGGATCTATATAATTCACTTGCCTTTGACCCATTTCATTCCTGGTCTTTTTCATGGTGTTAACATGAATGTATTTTTAAAGTTTTCTATATCTTCTTTTTTAATTACCATCATTTGTCTTGTTAGTTATCATTATGTGGTAAGAGGAACTTTTATCGGAAAATTTTTAAATGGAAAAAAATATAAGTGAATAAGTTCATTTAATTCAAGACTAGCTTTTTGTTTGAGTGATAATAGGTAGATTTGGTATATATGAAAAAATATCTATTAATCATTTTATTGGCTGTGGTTTGGAATTGTGTTGATAATAAATCTGCTGACATCATTGTAATTATTCCTACCTTTACAATAAATCCAGATCAGCCTTGGGCAGAAGCTGTTGCTATAAAAAATAATAAAATTATTTTTGTTGGTAACAAAAAAGAAACATTCTTATATAAAAATAGCTCAACCAATTTAATTGAAAATCCTAATGGAATGGTTTTACCAGGGTTTATTGACTCTCATGTCCATCTTTTATGGGGTGGTATCGAAATGAACGAATGTTATTTGCATAATTTGCAAACACAAGAACAAATATATAATGCAATCAAAGATTATGTAAAGAGGAATCCCAATATAGAATGGATACGAGGAAGTGGTTGGTCATTGCCGATATTTCCTAATGGTAATCCTCGTAAAGAATGGCTCGATGATATTAGCTTTAATAAACCGATGTATTTATTATCTTCGGATGGTCATTCTGCATGGGTCAATTCTAAGACCCTCGATTTAGCTGGAATTAATGAAAAAACAATTGACCCTCCCAATGGTGTAATTGAGCGTTACCCAGATAGTAGAGAACCCTCAGGTATATTGCGTGAAGATGCAATGGCTTTAGTTCATTCCCTTTTACCACCTTACACAAAATCACAATATGAAAGAGCCCTAGAAATTTCTGTTAAAGAGGCCAATCAATTTGGTATTACAACTATCTTAGATGCTGGTACTGAGGCTTATCCTGCAAAAAAAACTATTCCTATAGCATATGATGGCATGGACGCCTATAGGAATGCATCGGAAAATAATAATATATCTATTAGAGTAGCATCATCACAATATGCGCATCCAGATTCTTGGAGAGAAGATCTTTCAATATTAAAGAAACGTAGATTTGAGAATGAATTTGGATCAATGAATATTGTAAAAATTTTTATCGATGGTGTTATAGAAGGCGGTACAGCAGCACTTATAGATCCATACTTAGGTACAAACAATTATGGAATATTAATTTGGGACCCTGATACCTTAAAAAGAGCTGTATATGAATATGAAAAAGCAGGTTTTCAGGTTCATATTCACGCTATTGGTGATCGAGGAATACGATATTCATTAGATGCGTTTGAATATGCGCAAAAATATACTGGTTTTGTTGATCGTAGGCATATGATCTGCCATACGCAACTTGTTCACCCTGATGATATTAATCGTTTTGGTAAAATAAACGTAATATCTAGTTTTCAGGCTCTGTGGGCATATCCAGATAAGTATATAAAAGAGTTAACATTACCAAGATTAGGGAAAACACGTTCAAATTGGAATTATCCTATCAACAGTATTGTTAAAGCAGGAGGGCGTATATCAGGTGGCAGTGATTGGACTGTAACTTCTTTAAATCCACTTGATGCTATTGAAGTTGCAGTGACCAGAAAAGAACCAGGAAACAAAAATGGTGAAGCATTGATTCCAGAAGAGGCAGTAAGATTAGAAACTATATTAAATGCTTATACATTAGGCGGTGCATATAGTCTTTATATTGAAGATAAAGTTGGTTCAATTGAAGTCGGTAAATTAGCTGATATTGTTATTCTTGATAGAAATCTTTTTAAGATACCTGATTATGAAATTCATAAAGCTCAGGTAGACTATACAATTTTTCATGGAGAAATAATCTATGAGCGATATTAAGTTTTAAATAATATTTTATTCATGATTGTTTTTGAAATAGATTCATATCAGTGTGGTTTTTTGTTTATAGAATGATTTTTAGATTTTGTTAGATACTAGAAAGGGAATAATAACTATTCTTTAAGAAATGGTATTGATTGATAGCTTATAT